>SAMEA3663243__coassemble_92_pt1 | contig 30234 bp, 27 predicted proteins | sample SAMEA3663243__metabat2_high_PE_019 | metagenome-assembled genome bin SAMEA3663243 (sample SAMEA3663243) | pig gut metagenome | biome: pig gut; feature: pig-associated habitat; material: faeces | place: China | collected 2013
GCGATACGCCTAAAAGTGCCGTTCTCGGACGGCCTGGGGGGGGGTAACACGCGCTACAAGCAGTATTACCTCCCAAATGGCGCATAATGACGTATAATGACGCGAAATAACTGAATATCGTCGCAAAGGCTCATGTGGGATGTCGTATATTTGCATTGTGAATCGGTTGTCAGTACTCGTTCAGCGTTCGACCAGCGCTCGACCAGCGCAAACAAAATCGTATAGGAACCTTTGAGAAACGTTTGCGCACCTCGAGTAAACTGGCTACCGCTCAACAGTGACTTCTGCAGGAGTCAGAATATGAAGGGAAAAATAGCATATTCTACAAATGAAAAATGGCAATGAAGCAGATGGTGGCAAAGATGGCTATGGTGATAGCCCACGGTTCTTTCTTTTGCACGCATATCGTTTCGGTCTTGGGTATGAAACGGCGGTAAATGAAATGGACGAGCAGAGCACAAGCAACACCGACGACAATGCCACCGAGGATGTCACCGGGATAATGAACGCCGAGGTAAATTCGGCTATAGCAAGTGAGGATAGACCAAAGGATAATGGTTGAGCGGAATATCCAGGAACGGAACAACAAAGTGAGCCAAAGAGCAAAACCTATGGAATTGGCAGCATGGGAAGAAACGAAGCCATAGGCTCCACCTCGGTAACCATTGACATAATGGAGCATGTCCTGAATGTCGGGATCGTGAGAAGGACGAGGACGTTCGACAAGGGGTTTGATGATACCCGAAGAAATCTGGTCGGCAAGCACGATGACGAGAGCTGTGCAAAGCACAAGCCAGAGGAAGGTCTTGACCACTTTTGCTTCATTCGCCTTGGCAGCAAGGAACAGCTTGATCAAGACAACCAGATAGACACCTATCCAGATGAATTTGCCGCTGAAAGTGTACCAGAACATATCAGTCCAGGTTCCGCCATCATAGTTCAAGTACAGCATCAAAGAATCGTCGTATGAGTTGAGTGTCTCAAGCATGGAATATCGGGTATTATGGGTTTTACTTATCGACCACCCAGTTCGGGTCATATACTTCAAAAGGAGCATTGTAGTACATGTCATCGACTTTAGGGATTTCGACGATATAGGTCTTGCCAGACTTGTTGGTAAGTTTGTCTGAACGCAGCCACGGATTGAACTCCTTGAGATGGTAGTAGCTTATGCCATGACTTTCGGCAAACTTGGTCATATTGGAGATTGGTCCAGACACCTGGACCTTGCGTGTGGCAATAGGCTTGTAGAGCTGGTCGCTATAAAGAATAAAGCCGTAGAGCGAAGGGTTGCTCATGATCTCTTTGATAGCCATGATGCGGAACATATAGCGAGACGTCTCTTCGGCGAGCAGAAGGTCGAGCGCAGAAGTCTGGTTCTGGGCATCAAGTTTCCGGCTCACACCAGCCTGTCCGCCATTATATGATGCGGCTACGGTGATCCATTCGCCAAACTTCTCGTAGGCCTGCCGCATGTATCTGCAAGCAGCACGGGTAGCCTTCTCGACGTTGTATCGCTCATCAACTTCTGTGTTTACCTCAAGACCATATTGACGTGCGGTCTCGGCCATGAACTGCCATATACCGGCAGCGCCGGCAGGTGAAAGAGCCCTGGTGGAAAGAGAACTCTCGATGCAAGCGAGATAGATGAGATCGGCGGGCATACCTTCTTCCTTGAGGATAGGGCAGATGACAGGGAAGAGACGGTTGGCGCGTTTGAGGGTCAATATAGTAGCATTGTGAGTGTAACACATGTTGGTGAGTTCTCGTTCGTAGCGTTCGTGCATGTCGTAACGGGAAAGATCGACCTTCTGTCCGAAAATCTCGATAGCAGGTTCAAACCGAGGTGTGTGTGACAAGGTGAAACTCTGAACAGAGTCTGGCTGTGTCGGCAGAGTGTCTGTTGCTTGCGAAAAAGAGCAAGCAGACATAAGCAGAAGAGTCGATATCAGTGTCATTATTCTCATGTGTTATCTAATATTGTTTTCGACCCTTGCGAAAGCAGGAGCGTCGAACTTGCAGAAATCCCTGTCAAGATACTTGTACTGGCCTACAATGGCAATCATAGCAGCATTGTCGGTAGTAAATGAGAACTTTGGCAGATGAATGGTCCACCCATATTTCCGGGCATGTTCGGTAAAGGCATTACGCACGCCACTATTGGCCGAGACACCTCCTGCCACAGCCACTTCACGTATGCCTGTTTCTTTAACAGCCTTGCGCACCTTGTCCATCAGGATATCCACGATGGTCTTTTGCAGAGAAGCACAGAGGTCGGCCTTGTTCTCCTCGATGAAATATGGATTCTCCTTGATGGCATCGCGCAATGTGTAAAGGAACGAAGTCTTCAGTCCGCTGAAGCTGTAATTGAGCCCCTGGATATGAGGTTTCGCAAACTTGAATCTATTTGGGTCGCCCTCCTTGGCAAGACGGTCGATGACAGGACCGCCAGGATAACCGAGTCCCATGACCTTGGCGCACTTGTCAAATGCCTCGCCGGCAGCATCATCGATGGTCTGGCCTATGACCTCCATTTCCTTGTAGGACATGACCTTGATAATCTGGCTGTTGCCACCCGATACGAGGAGGCATAGGAATGGATATTTGGGCAAAGGCTTGTCGATATTGTCTTTTTCGAGCACGAAATGAGCCATCACATGACCTTGCAGATGGTTGACCTCAATCATAGGAATCTGCAGAGCCGAAGCGAGACCCTTGGCAAACGACAGACCCACGAGGAGCGAACCCATGAGACCGGGGCCACGAGTGAAGGCGATGGCAGAGAGGTCTTCGGGCTTGATGCCGGCACGTTTGATAGCTTCGGATACAACAGGAACTATGTTTTGCTGATGTGCGCGTGACGCGAGTTCGGGGACAACACCACCATAAGCCTCATGTACAGCCTGGCTGGCGATGACATTAGAAAGCAAAACACCATCGGAAATGACGGCAGCACTGGTGTCGTCGCACGACGACTCAATTCCTAATATTATAGTTGACATTGTTCTTTCTTTTATATATTTTTGGAGCGAAGATAATACAAAAAGATGAAACTGCAAAAGATAATCGGGAAAATTACTTTATAAGTAAACAAAATTGTGACAAAGCTTTGTAATGTCACATAAAAGAACTATCTTTGCGGTTAATTATTGACGAAACGAAAATAAGCTGAATAATGATACGAGAAAGACTGTTTTGTATTTTTGTGCTGTTGTCGGTACTGCTGACAGCCAATGCTGATAGCCGTCAGCATGTGGTTAAGCCAGGAGATACGCTCTATTCGCTCTCAAAGCGATATGGTGTAACTGTGGAAGATATCCAGGCAGCCAACCCCAGCATCGAAGGAACAAACATTCCTGCTGGAATGACACTTGTGATACCAGACGAGAATGAAGTGTCGAAAAAGAAAGACAAGAAAAGAAGCATATTCTTTAACTTCAAGAAACGCGACAAGAATAAAGATAAAGTAGCCGAGGAGATGGTGGAGCAGCCGGTTGCAGAGAATAAAGTGGAAGAGGAAAAGCCAAAGCCAGATCCGCGACTGCGACAAAAGAAACCTGGTGCACCCGATAACATAGCAGTCATTCTGCCTTTCAACCTTGAGGCTCAGACATCCACCGATGACAAACTGCAGATGCGTTCGGTCGAATTTTATGAGGGTTTGCTGATGGCAGTCAACGAGGCTCAGCAGAATGGTCAGAGAGTATTGATACAGACCTATGACCTCGGCACAAAGTCGATCGAGGAAATACTTGCCACCAAATCGCTGCTCGATGCAGACTTTATTGTTGCTCCTATGGATGCCAAAGACGTGCTGCGTGTGGCAGAGTTCGGCAAGAACAACAATGTGGCGGTGGTGAGTCCTTTTGCCTTCAACCTTGAGCTGTCGGCTCTCAATCCTAACCTCATTCAGCTCAACACATCAAAATCACAGCTCTATGATTATGTGTCGGATGATGTGGTCAAACGATTTGATGACTATGAGTTTGTGTTTCTCAACGACCAGAACTTTGCCGACAAGTCTGACCCTTATGCCTCGCATCTGAAGAATGCGTTAAAGGAAAAAAACAAGACATTCCACGAGTTCGCTTATACTAATCCGGAGACATTGGTTTCGGTCGATTCTTTGCTGAACATCGCTGGCCGCAACATACTATACATACCTGTTGCCAACAGCAGGGATGTGCTTCGCCGTATGTTCCCATGCCTGAAGTGTACGACCTTTGAAACAGAAGCCGACAGCGCGAATCTTGGACAAACCGCTATTCTTGGCTATCCAGAATGGGTGCTGTATGCCAATGACTTCATGGATTATTATTATGACATGAACGTTTATCTGTTCTCGAAGTTCTACATAAACCCATTTGACGAGAAAGTAAAGACATTCTACAAGAATTTCAGATACTGGTATGCAAAGGAGCCTATGTCGCTCACTCCACGATATGCGATGTTGGGTTACGACATAGGCAGGTATTTCCTGGCAGCCGTCAAGACTTATGGCATGAATTTCGTCCCTTATATCGAAGGGTTTGCACAAGAGACGTTGCAGTCTATGATGAATTTCAAGCCGGAAGGCGAGGGACTGATAAATCGAGGTCTCTATCTTGTACATTTCACACCATCGACTCAAATTGAAAAACATGAGATCAAATAAGATATTGCTGTCGTGTTGCCTGCTGTTGTGGGCGTTGGGTCTCAGCGCACAGGAACGCATAGCCAGAGAACTGCATTTTGGTGTGTTGGGAGGAGCTTGTATGAGCAACTACAATTATGCTCCAAAGGTAACCCAAGACATGGCCAAGGGCTATACCTTCGGCTTTGCTGCCCGATATATCGAAGAGAAGGTGTTTGGCTTGCAAGCAGAAGTACTGCTGACGCGCAGAGGCGAGAAAGACAATTTTGACGAGCATCCAGAGCTGAGTTTCCAGCGTGACTTCACCTATATCGAGGTGCCGCTGATGGCTCATCTGTATTTCGACTGTGGACAAAAGAGCGAAATTGGGTTCGACATTGGACCGAAGTTAGGCGTGTTTCTCAGTGACAAGCAGAAAGCAAAGCTCGACAGCGAGTCATGGGAGACGGTGAAATATCAGACCTTCCATCAGTATCAGCATCACGATATGGCTGTGTCGAAGAAATTTGACTATGGACTGCAGATGGGGCTTGGCTATGAGTTTAAGATAAACAAAGAGATAAGCGTGCAGCTTCAAGGTCGGTATTACTTCGGATTAGGCAATATGTTTCCAGACAGCAAGGCGGACGTGTATGAGACCTCCAACAATCACCAGATACAGATTGTTGCAGCAGTGTGGTTCCGTTCGCAGATTGCCAAGTATTTGATCAAGAAGAAGCAGAGGCAATTGACCAACAGAAAATAAACGAAAGAACTAACATCATATACCAAAAGATATGGACATTATTGAAACCTCAATACCTGGGCTGTTGATTATCGAACCAAGAGTATTCAACGATGCTCGCGGATATTTCTTCGAGTCGTTCTCACAACGTGAGTTTGACGAGAAAGTGGGAAATATACTTGGTCATACCATCAACTTTGTACAAGACAATGAGTCGAAGTCGAGTTATGGCGTGATGAGAGGCCTGCATTTCCAGCGTCCACCATTCACACAGAGCAAGTTGGTGCGTTGTGTGAAAGGTTCGGTGCTCGATGTAGCGGTAGATATTAGAAAGGGCAGCCCAACCTATGGACAGCATGTCGCAGTGGAGCTGACAGAGGAAAACCATCGCCAGTTCTTCGTTCCTCGTGGCTTTGCCCACGGCTTCGTGGTATTGAGCGAAACTGCAATCTTCCAATATAAGTGCGACAACTTCTATGCTCCACAGGCAGACGGAGGCATCTCGATACTCGACGATTCGCTGGGTATTGACTGGAGGATTGATGCCGGGAAGGCAATCTTGTCGGAGAAAGACACCAAGCATGAGATGCTCAAGGATTTCGATTCGCCATTCAGCATAGACGAAAACCTTTATCCTGAATACGAATAACTGATTTTATTTATTATGAATATACTTATCACTGGTGCCAATGGTCAGCTTGGCAATGAGATGCGCATCGTGGCAAAAACCAGTTCAGACAAATATCTATTTACCGATGTCAATCAGGTAGAGGGGCAGGAAACCACCTATCTTGACATCACCGATTTGGACGCGATAAGGGCTATGGTGAAGGCAAACGACATCAATGTGATTGTCAACTGCGCGGCATGGACCAATGTCGATGCCTGCGAGACCGACGAGAAACTTGCTGCCTTGGCAGAGAAGCTCAATGCCGATGCTCCAGAGAACCTTGCCACAGCGATGCGTGAGGCAGGAGGCTTGCTTATCCAGATCTCGACCGACTATGTGTTTGGTCGTGAGCCATATAACGTGCCTTGCAAGGAAGACCAGAAGGGAACACCGACAGGAGTATATGGCACGACCAAGCTCCATGGTGAACAGAAAATCATTGCGACAGGCTGCAAGCACGTTATCATCCGCACGGCATGGCTCTACAGCGAGTTTGGCAAGAACTTCTGCAAGACGATGCTCAACCTCACGGCTGCTAAGCCAGCCTTGAAGGTAGTGTTCGACCAGGCAGGCACACCAACCTATGCCTACGACCTTGCACTTGCCATCGAGAAGGTCATGGACGACTACAAGGCAGAGACGGTTGCGACGGGCTCGGAGACCTATAGCAAGACAGGCGTCTATCATTTCTCGAACGAAGGCGTTTGCTCGTGGTATGATTTCACAAAGATGATTCAGCATCTTTCAGGACAGAATGAATGTGATGTTCAGCCTTGTCATTCCGACGAATTCCCGAGTCCAGTGACTCGTCCGTCGTATTCGGTGCTCGACAAGACCAAGATCAAGGAAGTGTTTGGAGTGAAGGTGCCATATTGGACCGACTCGCTCCAGACCTGCATCAAGAATCTGAAAAGTTAAGGGCGCATGGGTATAATCATCCGTCAGTCGCTCAAAGGCACATTCGTCAACTATGTCGGAGTGCTCCTTGGCATCTTTGTCCAGTTCTATATCGTAGCCAAATATCTTGACCCAGAGGTGATAGGACTCTCGAAGGTCGTTTATGAGGTGGCATTCCTGCTCTCGACCTTAGCCTTGATGGGGTCGGGCAGTGTGGGCATGAGGTTCTTCCCCTATTTCAAGGACAAGGTTTCGGGCGACAATGGCTTCCTCTTCTATTACCTGCTCTTCCCTGTAGTGGGCTTGACTCTGATGTCATCGCTCTATTTGGGTCTGCGAGTCCCGATTGAGGGTTACTTTGGCGAGAAGTCACCGTTGTTTAACGAGCATTTCTACTATGTGCTACCAATGATGGTAGTGCTGACGTTCTGGGTTTGGTTTGAGAACTATGCCAACATAAACATGCGCATTGCTCTGCCAAAAGCCGTTCGTGAGGTAGGCATGCGACTGATGATGCTCGGCATATATCTGTCATACGGCTTCGGCTTGATTGATGTGACGGGACTTATTGTCGGCTTCATCATCTGCTACGGTTTGTGTATGATCACTTCGGGAGTCTATTCGCTGCATGTCGGTGACTCCAAGCTGCGTCACGACTGGAAGTTCATTACTCCAGAACTGAAGAGCAAGGTGCTGAAATACACAGGCTTCCTGATGCTGGCTGGCATCAGCGGCAACCTTATACAGCAGATGGATATATATATGCTGTCGGGAGTCAAGGGACTGTATTCTGCAGGTATCTACACCATAGTGGTGTATATGGCAGAGATAGTGAACATGCCTTCGCGCAACATTACTCCGATCTCGGCACCATTGGCGGCAGAGGCAATGAAGGAGAACGACATGGAGAAAGCCAAAGGACTGTACCGTCAGGTGTCGGTTCATCAGATGCTTGCGAGCAGTGTGCTGCTGCTTCTCGTGTGGATCAATATCGACAATATCTTTGCCATCATCCCTAATGGCGAAAAGTTTGCCGAGGGACGCTGGGCAGTGCTCTTCCTTGGCTTGTCGAAGGTGGTGTATGGCACACTCAACTTTGGCAATACGCTCATCTCTTTTAGCCGCTATTACTATTGGACGCTCTTCATCACAGTGTTCCTTGCGATAGTGAGCATTGGCACCAACCTCTATTTCATTCCAATCTTAGGCTTGAGTGGTGCTGCCCTGGCTTCGCTTATCACGGTGATAGTGAGCTATGCCTACCAACAGTATATCGTTCAGGCAAAGATCAAGACCAATCCGTTCTCCTGGGCACATGCCCGCATCGTGGTTGTGATTGCCGTTCTTTATATAGTCAATGCCTTTATCCCATCGCTTATTGGTGTTTCGCCGATACTCGATGCCTTGGTGCGCTCGTCGGTGATTGGGGCAGTGGGTATAGGTCTGATATACAAACTTAATATATCAGAGCAGATCAGCTGGTTTATCAGGACAAAGGTGTTTGGCAAATAATAATTATTATTATGAAAATGATTGACAAGAAGTATTGCATGAGTTCATATCTTGCATTTAGATACATAGAAAAGCAAGATGTTGATTTTTTTGATGGATTGAAGCATGAGCTAATACCCATCCCAGACTCTGACAGATTGACTTTTGTCAAGACTGCCGATGACATTGACCGTGAGCTGCAGAAAGTGTTTGAGACAATGAAAGGCGAGAAGCTTGGAATATGTCTTTCGGGAGGGATGGATTCTGCCATTCTTGCTTCATACATGAGAGGATGTGATGCATACACATTCCGCTTTCTGGGAGGCAACTATCAGCAGGAAGAACTGGCACGTGCAGAATATTATGCGTCATATTATGGACTTAACCTGCATTATGTTGATATTGACTGGAATACAGTCAAAAGTTACCTGCCCGCAGTGATGAGAGCCAAAGGTGCACCTGTTCATTCCATTGAACCACAGCTCCTGCAGGCTGCAATGCAGGCCAAAGCCGATGGCGTAACTCGAATGATTGTTGGTGAGAGTAGCGATCTGCTGTTTGGAGGTATGGACCAGCTCCTTGCCAAAGACTGGACTCTTGCGGATTTTCAGAAACGCTACATATTTCTTGATCCATCATTGGTGCTCAATGAGCCAGACGATATGTCATATCTATTTGAACGTTATCGTCAAGGAGAAAACATCGATTTTCTCTCTTTTATGGATGATGTGTTCTCAATTGAATCATCGAGCAGCTATTATAATGCTTTCGGAGTGGCAGATATGCCATATACCGACCCCTATGCTCTCTTAAGAATGGCAGATGCCTTGGACTTGAATAGAGTTCGTAATGGCGAACCAAAGTATCTGATAAGAGAACTTATGCATAGGAAGTATCCTGATATTCCAGTGCCAAACAAGGTGCCTATGCCACGTCCAGTCGATGCATATTTCAAAGATTGGAAGGGTCCGAAGCGTCATGAGTTCAAGAAGGATATTGATATGAGCCAGTTTACAGGCAACCAAAAATGGCAGATGTATTGTCTTGAGCAGTTCCTTAACATGTATGATCCAGAGCCTGGATATACAATAGGCTATACGACAGGTGTGTTCGATTTGTTTCATATAGGTCATCTCAATCTTTTGCGAAAAGCCAAGGCACAATGTGACTATTTGATTGTCGGCGTATCGACAGACCAACTTGTCGGTTACAAGAATAAACATGCAGTCATTCCGTTCGACGAACGCAAAGCCATTGTCAACTCTATTGTCTATGTTGATGAGGTTGTCACCCAGGATAATATGGACAAAATGGAAGCATGGCAAAAGTATCATTTTCACAAAATGTTTGTTGGAGACGACTGGAAGGGAACTGCCAAATGGAACAAGATAGAAGCAGAGATGGCTGACGTTGGTGTGAAACTGGTATATTTCCCTTATACTAAAGGCACTTCGAGCACACTGATCAATCAGACTCTTAATAACTTGAGAGATGGTGACAAAGGGAAATATTGACCTATATGACGACAAGGCATACAAAGCCAAGCTCGTGCAGACCTTACAGGCTTTCACAAGATTCTGTGAGGCAAACGGCTTGGCATATATGGCTTGTGCAGGCACATGTATCGGTGCTGTGAGGCATCATGGTTTCATCCCCTGGGACGATGATATCGATGTCTTCATGTCGAGAGCTGATTTCGAAAGGTTAGTGTCGCTCAAGAACAAACTGCCAGAAGGCTACTCGCTGGTACAGGAAGGCGAAAACGGGTATTATGCGCCGATTCCAAAGTTCTATGACAATCGGACAACACTTTGGGAGGAGAAGTCATTGCCGGCAGTGATAGGAGCATATATCGACATCTTTCCGCTTGACGAATGTGACGATGATGCCGACTATTGCAAGAGGTTGAAGAAGGAATATGAGTATTGCTATCTTCACCACATGGACTCACGCCGCAAATGGCTGTTTGAGGATTTTGTCGATATGGCATTGCACCTTCACCCGATGGGATTTATTCGATTGCTCAAGAACACATTCTATCATGCACCGAAAGCTGCTTATTACAAGAAACGGCTCGATGGCATCAGGAAGAAGATGCAGGAGATGAAGGGCAGCTATGTCATTCCATGGGACGGATTATATGCCACTCCATATCCAAAGCGCCTTTTTGAGAAAACTGTGCCTTGTGATTTTGAGGGATTGACGATTCAGATTCCTGCCATGTATGACGAATACCTGACCCAGACTTACGGCAATTATATGCAGCTTCCTCCTGTAGAGAAGCGCAAATCTACACATTCGCATTTCTATCTTGACCTGGACAGAGGCATGACGCTCGATGAGGTCAGAAAGATGATATGGATGAAATAAATACAGAAAATAGATGAAGATACTTTACGACCATCAGGCTTTTCAGATGCAATACTTCGGCGGAGTGTCGAAGTGCTTCTGTGAGCTGATTTCACATCTCCCTGACGGTGTGCAAGCACAAATCAGCATTGCGCAAAGCAACAATGTTCATTTGAGGGAGAGTGGATTGGTCGAAGGACTTGGCAATGTGACGATGGATCATCGAATGTGGAACGAGAAGCATCCAGGCAGGCTGATGGATATCCTTTATCTTGCTGCCAGCAAGTATCTTGATCTGCCTACAGCCGATAGCCAGAACAGGCGAATGACCAACAGGATGCTGAAACAAGGTGATTACGATGTGTTCCATCCGACATATTTCAAGCCAGAGTTTCTGAAATATCTTGGAAAGAAACCCTTTGTATTGACCATCCACGACATGATGCCAGAGCTCTATCCACAGTACTATGGATCGAATTATCCAGACATCGCCTGGAAAAAGCAGCTTGTGAAGCGTGCCGATGCCATAGTGGCTGTATCGGAATGTACGAAGAACGACGTCATCAACATCCTGGGTGTACCAGAAGAGAAGATCACTGTCATACATCATGGAGGACCTGCCTCGGAGAGCCATGCAATGGTACCACGCATCGTCAATGAACGATACCTGCTCTATGTGGGTCAGCGCATGTTCTACAAGAACTTCACACGATTGCTTGAGTCCTTCTCGGCTGTGGCATCACGTGAAGATATGAGCGACGTATTGCTGGTTTGCACGGGTGCTCCTTTTTCTGATGGTGAAAAAGCCCTGATTGCGAGACATGGCATTTCAGATAGGATTGTCTTCATGCATCCTACCGATGCAGAGATGCAGATTCTTTATAGAGATGCACTTGCTTTTGTCTATCCTTCTGGCTACGAAGGCTTTGGTATGCCTATTCTTGAGGCTTTTGCCAATGGCTGTCCTGTGTTGCTCAATGATGCCAGCAGCTTTCCTGAAGTAGGAGGAGATGCAGCTCGGTATTTCCGTTTCGACAATGGTGTTGGCGAGTTGTCGCAGCTGCTTGTCGAGGTAGCGACGGAAGGAGAGGAGTCGAGGAAAGAATGGGTGAAGCGAGGTTTGCAGAGACTTGGTATGTTCTCGTGGGAAAAGTCGGCACAGCGATTGGTTAATGTATATAAATCAGTCTTATGATAAGGTTTGCTATTGTCACTGTTTCATTTAATGCGGCAGATTGTCTGGAGAAGACCATCAAGTCGGTATTCCGGCAGTCATATCCTGCTGTCGATTACCTCATAATCGACGGAGGCAGCAATGACGGCACCCAGGAGATTATTGGCAGATATGCCGATAGGCTGACCTATTGGGTGAGCGAACGAGACCGTGGCATCTACGATGGCATGAACAAAGGCATAGCCAAGGTCAATGAACTTATTGAAAAAGACGGAACCGAACGCTATGTGCTGATGCTCAATGCCGATGACTCGTTGATAGGAACGGATGTCCTTGCGAAACTCGCTGCAAAGATTGAACAGGACAAGAGGAATCCCGATGTGGTCTGCTGCTCATGGATGATACATCCCGAACATGGCACGTATCTGCAGTCGCCTGGCGACCTGACCCAGCTGCCTCACCGTTATGTGATCTGTCATCAAGCCACCTTTGTGAAAGGCTCGGTGCTTGCCTCTCGCCCTTTTGACTTGAAGTATCGCCTGGCAGGGGATTTCGATCAGTTGTCGCAGCTCTACATCTCGGGCTACAAGTTTGCCGTATATCCTGATATCGTGGTTAGCGACATGATATTGAACGAAGGAGCCACTGAACGTAACTGGCGAGCTTCGGTCCGCGAGGGCTTTGAAGTAGTGAAGTGCAATGGGCAATACCGTATGGGTGCAGAGTCATGGTTAGTGTTCCGCAAGACGACAGTGCGACTCATCAAGCGGTTGTTGCCAAGAAAAGTGAGCGATGCTTTCTTCGGTTGGCTGGCTCGTCATTATAAAGCAATGTAATATATTCGATTGACAATGCAGGTTTCGATTATCTCTCCTGTCTATAACGTAGCAGCATATATTTGCGAGTGCATCGACTCGATAGTCAGTCAGACCATGACCGACTGGGAGGTTCTGTTTGTCGATGACCATGGGACTGACAACAGTATAGAGATCGCCAAGCAACATATTGCGCACTTGCCAAAGGATATTGCAGGGAAGTTTCGCTTCATGGCAACTCCAAAGAATACAGGGCCAGGCATTGCCCGCAACTTTGGCATCCAGCAGGCTCGTGGCGAGTACATAGCCTTTGTCGATAGCGACGACAGGATGGAACCGCAGATGCTCGACAGGCTCTTGCTCAAGGCTTATGGTGGACTCAACCTGATGCATATCGGCACACCAGGTGTCGATCTCGTGTATTGCAATGCCAAGAGTTTTGGTGACAGCGGGAAGCCACGGTTCTTGCAGAATCCCGATATCGAAAAGGGCAAGGATTATTATCTGAAGCACTTCAAGACTTATATATGGACATATATCTACCGCAGGAAGTTCATTATAGACAATGGTCTGGAGTTCCCTTGTGAGCGAGCATCGGAAGATACCAATTTCCTGACCAAGACATTGCTTGTTGCCCGAACCATCCGATGTGTCAATGAACCATTGTATCTATATCGCGTCCGCCCGCAGTCGCTCACAACGGCAAGAAACCGCCATCGGTATAAGGAAAGGCTATCGTCGGTGAGAAAGCTCATGGATGAGTTTGAGGCAATGAAAGCCAATCCACGATATGCCGACCTTCATCTTGATCAATACGACAGAGCGATGAGTCTCATCTGGAAAAAGAAAGGCATTGCTCAAGCTGTAATAGACTATATAAAGAATATATTTTGAAAATGGATTATCTAAAGCGAATCTGGCCATATCTGTTGGCCTTTATGGTTTTTGTGGCAGTAGCTTGCATCTACATGTCGCCAGTGTTTGACGGCAAGGTCATAGCTTCGACCGACGGTGTGCAAGGCCGTGCTGCAGTACATGAATGTGTCGAATACAGCCAGCAGACAGGCAATTACAGCTGGTGGACAGGCTCAATGTTCTCTGGCATGCCAAACTATCAGATAGGCGGAGGCAGGTACATGGCCAATGTCTATCTACGTCCGCTTCTGAAGACATTGCAGTGGGGTCATACCAATGTTCTCGCCATCGTGCTTATATATTGTCTCTGTTTCTTTGCCTTGGTGCGCAGCATGAAGGTCGATAAGTGGCTGTCGATAGTAGGAGCCCTCGCCATCACCTTCTCGAGCTATTTCTTTATCATCATAGCAGCCAATCACCATGGCAAGACTTCGACTCTCGCCTTGATGTCGTTGGCATTGGCTGGTTTCTACCTTATCTTCAATGGTCATCGCAAGACTGGTATCTGCCTTTCTATGATTGGCACCATGGCAGGATTCTATCCGCATCCGCAGATGGCATATTATCTGTGCTTTATCTTTGCTGCCTTCGGTGCTGCCGAACTGTTGAAGGCTTGGAAGAACAAGGCATGGAAGAGCTTTGCGATCAACTGTCTGCTTGCGTTGGCGGCTTTAGGCATTGGTGTTGGTACTGGCACATCTGCCACATTTGCCAATCTTGAATATGCTGAAGAGACGATGAGAGGCGGACACAGCGACCTTGTCAAGTCGTCGGATGCCGACAATAAGACCAAGGGTCTGGATCTCGACTATGCAACGGCATGGAGCTACGGCATTGACGAATGTTGGACCTTCCTTGTGCCTGACTATATGGGTGGTTCGTCGAACTATAATGTAGGCAGTGACAGTGAGCTTTTCAAGGACATGATCAAGCAGGGCGTGCCAAAGAAATCGGCAGAGCAGTTCTGCAAGAACGTGCCGACCTACTGGGGAGACCAGCCTTTCACTGCCGGTCCTGTCTATATGGGAGCCATTGTCTGCATGCTGTTCCTCTTGGGACTTTTTGTGGTCAAGGGTCCATACAAATGGGCATTGCTCGTCGTGACCCTTCTTTCGGTCATGCTCTCGTGGGGCTATCATTTCATGGGTCTGACTCGTTTCTTCTTCGACAATGTGCCTATGTACAACAAGTTCCGTGCAGTATCGTCGATACTTGTCATTGCAGAAATCACGATGCCTTTGCTTGGCTTCCTTGCTTTGCAGAGTCTTGTCGAGGCAAAGAAAGTGGGCGAGGACTTGTCGAAGAAAGTGCTCACGGCAGGAGGTATTGTCGTGGCATTGGCTCTTGTCTGCCTTATGTTCACATCGGGCTTTGAAGGCAGAAGCGATGCGCAGATGCCCGAATGGCTCACACCAATGCTCGTCGATGCCCGTCGTGCCATGCTTTCTGCCGATTGCTGGCGTTCGATCATCTTTGTCGCATTAGGTACTGCTGTCGTATGGTTCTACACCAAGAGCCAGAAGTTCACCACACCACTCTTGGCAATAGTCCTCGGGGTGTTGGTACTTGCCGACATGTGGCCTGTTGCAAAGCGATTCATGAACGACTCTCACTTCTCTCAAGGCAATGCCTACGATAAGGAATTCAAGATGCAACCATGGGAGAAGCAGATTCTTGACAGCGACAAGGATCCGAATTTCCGTGTCTTCAACCTCACGGCAAGTCCGTTCAACGATGCCCGCACATCCTATTATCTGAAGTCAATCGGTGGCTATAGCGCTGCCAAGCTTCGTCGCTATCAGGATCTCATCGACCAGCATCTGTCGAAGATGCACATGCCTGTGATCAATATGCTCAACACCAAGTATTTCATTGTGCCAGATCAGGATACAGGAGCGCCTGTGGTTCAACTCAACCCTGATGCAATGGGCAATGCATGGTTTGTCGAGAAGATTGTCGAGGCAAAGACACCCAACGAGGAATGTGACATGCTGATGACTCTCGACTTGCATCGCGAGGCGGTAGTTGGCTCTGATTATATAAATAATGTGTCAGACCTCAATCCAGGAGCCGACTCTTTGGCTCATATCTCTCTGGCCAAATACACGCCAGAATATATTGAATACGATGCCGAGTGCTCGAAGCCTGGCACTGTCATCTTCAGCGAGATATTCTATCCTCACGGATGGAAGGCGATTGTCGATGGCAAGCCAGCCGACCTGTATCGTGCCAACTATATGCTTCGTGCAATGAATCTTGAGCCTGGCAAGCACCACATCCGTCTGGAGTTCCGTCCTGAGAGCGTAGCCAAGGGCAACACCATCTCGATGACTTTCGTCATCCTTATGTATCTCATCATTGCGGGAATACTATTGTCAAATCTAAGAAAAGGTAAAGAAAAAGTTTGTTGAAATGAAGTCTGAACGTCCATTGCTGAGTGCAAGACGCGTGAAGTTCTACACACGATCGTTCTCGCTTGAGCTCTATGAACAGGCAAAACATCTGTTCGAGGGTGCAGGCTATCCATGTGTGCGACTGACCGATCAGACTGCCGACGGCTATTTCTTCACTATGCTTGCCGATACCGATTGTGACGTGGCAATCAATGTCGATGAGGATGCCTACATCGAAGACCTTGAGGCTGTGCTCGACCTTGCCGAATTTGTGCTGCAGCAAGGCTATGCCAATGCAGGCTGTCCTGATTGTGCTCCTGGCTGTCCACGAGGAGGCAATCCTATCGTTACCAACCCATTCTTCAACATCTTCGACCTGCAGCAGATCCGCACGAAGTGGAAGGGTAGAAGGGAAGGAGAGAGAGAAGTGAGAAGGTTCAGGTATGACGATGTCAAGAAGCAATTGCGCGAGAAGTTTGAATATGACGAGTCGCTCATAGTCCGTCCGCATTTCGACAGCATCTACGATGAGCCATACTACAACTTCTTCTTCTGGCTTGCCTATCATTTCAGGACTCTCTATCTGCCCAATGTCAAGCATAGCGACGGACTTTCCACAGTGCTCTATTCAGTCGATGGCCGCTGTCTTTGCAAACATTCATGGATGTCGAGGTTCTATCATCAGCGTTCTGATCAGACCTCAAGGATCGATGCCCTTATCGATGAGGTTTGTGAGTCACGAGGCATGAAGCGCTTGCAGTTTTCGACGGCACAGATACTGCATTTCCGTCTCGACCATCTCTTGCGCTTTGCCATCCGTGTGCCACAGCGTATTGCCAACTGGCCGCGAAAGTGGAAAAAATGGTATGATAGATACAAAAGAAAGACAACTATTGCCGTTATTCCCTTCATCTCCATTAACATCTTTATCTTCTTAAAATAAAAACAATGAGAATCACAATACTCGGAACGGCTCATCCCTATCGTGGAGGCATAGCAGCTTTCAATGAGCGCTTGGCACATCAGTTTCAAGACGAAGGACATGAAGTGGAGATAGTCACTTTCACACTTCAGTATCCGGGATTCTTGTTCCCTGGCAAGACACAATACAGCTCAAATGCTGCACCGAAGGACCTGAATATTTCACGACGGGTCAACAGTTGCAATCCTTTCAACTGGATCAGCGTCGGACGTTATGTTTCCAAGAGTCAGCCCGACTTGCTTGTCATTGGCTTCTGGTTGCCTTTCATGGCTCCATGTTTCGGCACAATAGCCCGAATAGTGAAAGCAAATAGCAAGACAAAGGTAGTAGCAGTCTTGCATAACCTCATTCCCCATGAAGCTCGCATTGGGGACAAGCCTTTTGCCAAGTATTTCTGTGGCTCAGTCGATGGTTTTGTCTCGTTGTCGAAATCTGTGTTGAACGATATAGATGTTTTCGACCATAAAAAGCCTCGCGCTTTCTCTCCTCATCCTATCTACGACAATTTCGGTAACAGAGTGTCGAACCAAGAGGCTTGTGAGCAACTTGGACTTGCCCCAGAACGAAGCTATCTATTGTTCTTCGGCCTAATCCGCGACTATAAGGGACTTGACTGGCTGCTCGAAGCGTTTGCCAAGTCAGAAGCTGCTGCTGCAAAGGATGTGTGTCTCATCATTGCTGGAGAGTTCTATGGCGATGGCGAGAAGTATCATACGCTGGCTAACACTCTCGGAATTGACGAGCGCATTGAGTGGCGCACCGATTACGTTCCTGACAGCGAAGTCAAGTATTACTTCTGTGCTGCCGACCTTGTGGTTCAGCCTTATAAAAGTGCAACCCAGAGTGGTGTCACGCAGATAGCCTATCATTTTGAGAAGCCAATGTTGGTGACTTCTGTCGGAGGCTTGTCTGAGATTGTGCCTAATGGAAAGGTCGGATATTCGGTTGCGCCCAATGTCGAAGCTATTTCCTCGGCATTAGATGATTTCTGTAGTCATCAACACGATTTTGCGGAAGGAATCAGAGAAGAGAAGAAGAAATATTCATGGCAGGTAATGAGCCAAACAATTATCGAACTATGCCAAAAGTAATAAAGTCATTGTCGCCAAGTGCAGAGGAGGTTCTTGCTAAGAAGAGAGAATTGCGCGAGGAGCATTGGTATGCAGTTGCCGTTGCTTCTCAGCATGAGCGCAAGATCGTAGAGACCTTGAAATCGAAAGGGAAGGAGGCTTATGTGCCTGTCAGACAAGAGAAACATAGATGGTCGGACAGAATGAAGATTGTCGATGTCGTTCTGACCCCACAGATAATTTTCGTGCGCAACTCGATGGACAAGAAAAACGAAGTCTTTGTCAACCATAAGGTCAAGTGTTATATCTATGCGCCTGGCGAGAATAAGCCTTGTCCGATAACCGACGAGAAAATGCGTGACTTCATTAGGCTAATCGACAAAAACTATGAGTTCAAGCTGACAGCTCCTATGATAGGAGAGGATGTGATGGTGCTTGAAGGTCCATTGAAAGGCCTCGTCGGCGAACTTGTCAGAGTCGAAGACGAGACCCAGCTATTCCTGCGCATGAACGACGCTTTCGGAGCCCTGGTGAAGATTGATGTCATGAAAGTGCAGAAAGTACCAAAAGGCACAAAGAGCGTAGCTTCAGAGAATACTCCGAAGAAAGTGGTGCAGGAGTTTGAGGAGGAAAAGTAATAAGATCTGTATAAATGAAAAAGGACTTTAGAAGATAGTGATCACGACTAAGTAGATATACATCGCAGGAGCAGCCATGATGAGAGAGTCGAAACGATCCCATAATCCTCCATGACCAGGCAGGATGTTGCCCGAATCTTTGACTCCAACCGAACGCTTGACAAACGACTCGATGAGGTCGCCGAATGTCGCAAAGACACTTACAGTCATTGCCATGCCCATCCATTCAAGACGGGTGAGACGAACACCTTCGTGGATATCTACACCGATAAATTCCCAGAATTGAGGATAGTAGAGTCCAAGTCCTAATAACATACAGAAGACCATTCCTCCCCAGAATCCCTCCCAAGACTTCTTGGGTGATACACGAGGGAAAAGACGGTGGCGACCATGACGGCCGAGAGTGCAGCCTGTGAGGAACGCTCCTGTGTCGTTGACCCAGATGAAGAGAAACAGTGACAGCACAAAGATTGGGCAATAGTCTTTGAGAATCTCGCCAAGAGGATATTTTAATGTATGGAAGGCAATCTGATTGACCAATGCCAACGGAGCTGAAATATAGACCTGACCAAGAATGATATAAGCCAATTCTCTCAAAGGATTGTCTTGTCGTGTATATAGACGGCTGATAAACATTGCCATCACATAAGAGAGATAGAGGAGGAGAATCCAAAGAGAAGTGAGTCGGGAAGCCTCAAGCCAAACACAAACAAACAACAAAGCACCAGCCAAGCTATGAAGAATCTTGTTGATGTGTACTTCTCGAGATACATTGATCAGATTGTAAAATTCATAAAGTGTTCCGAATACAAGGATCGAAAACACAGCTATGAATGAATACGGTCCAAATAGAATTCCCGCCATAATGGCAGCCACTACGAGGAGACCTGTGACTGTGCGTTGTAGTAGAGACTTCATGCTTTCGTTTCAATTGTTAATTATTGTTTGATGTATTATCGTTTTCTACCCCATTATCTTCAACAGCTGCTGTGTCGGTGTCGAGCAACTCTTCCGAGCGTGATGCCCATTTACGAGGTCCAAAGATATTCTGCACATCTTCGGTGAAAATCACTTCACGCTCTTCAAGTACATTGGTCAATGAGTTATGTCCCGAGGCATATTCAATCAGGATCTTCTTGGCACGAGCGTATTGCTCACTGATAATCGCATTGATTTCCTCGTCAATAAGTTTGGCCGTTTCATCGCTATATGGCTTAGTAAAACCAAATTCCTGACCAGTCGAATCGTAATAGCAAATATTTGGCAAGCGTTTGCTCATACCATAATAAACTACCATGGCATATACTTGCTTGGTGACACGTTCGAGGTCGTTGGCTGCACCGCTCGAAATATGTCCAAGGAACAATTCTTCGGCTGCTCGTCCTCCCAACAGTGAACACAGTTCGTCGAGCATCTGTTCCTTGGTGGTAATCTGACGCTCCTCTGGCATATACCATGCAGCACCGAGAGCGCGTCCGCGAGGAACAATGGTTACTTTCACCAAAGGAGAAGCATATTGCAGGTTCCAGCTGATTGTGGCATGACCAGCCTCATGCACAGCGATGCTGTGTTTCTCGTCCTTGGTCATTACCTTGCTCTTCTTTTCGAGACCACCTATGATTCGGTCAACAGCGGCATTGAAGTCGTGCATATCAATCTTCTCCTTGCCGTTGCGTGCAGCGATAAGGGCAGCTTCGTTACATACGTTAGCAATGTCTGCACCCGAGAAGCCAGGAGTCTGACGAGCCAATCTCGTCACATCCATGTCTTCGGCAAGTTTCAGAGGCTTGAGGTGAACCTTGAATATTTCCACACGGTCGTTTAGTTCCGGCAGGTCAACGTGAATCTGACGATCGAAACGGCCGGCACGCAACAGAGCCTTGTCGAGTATTTCTGCTCGGTTGGTAGCTGCAAGGATGATGACACCGCTATTGGTGCCGAAGCCATCCATTTCGGTGAGCAGCTGATTGAGCGTGTTTTCGCGTTCATCATTGCCTCCGCTCATTGCTGCTTTGCCTCGGGCACGGCCAACGGCATCTATCTCATCGATAAATATAATGCAAGGAGCCTTTTCCTTTGCTTGACGGAAAAGATCACGCACACGGCTTGCGCCCACACCGACAAACATCTCGACAAAATCGGAGCCCGACATCGAGAAGAATGGCACGTCAGCTTCTCCTGCCACAGCCTTGGCAAGAAGAGTCTTACCTGTGCCTGGAGGACCTACGAGCAATGCACCCTTTGGTATCTTACCTCCGATATGTGTATATTTCTGAGGATTCTTGAGAAACTCAACAATCTCCTGCACTTCTTGCTTTGCCTCGCTGAGACCTGCAACATCGGCAAAGGTGACATTCACTCGGTTGTCTTTCTCATAGACCTGAGCCCTTGAACGGCCAACACTGAAAATGCCGCCTCCAGGACCACCGGCCATCTTTCGGAAGAAGATGAACCAGAACAATAACAATATAATGAAAGGAGAGCCAAAATTGATCAACAACTCCCAATTGGATGAGCCAGACTCGTAGCTGACTTCTGAATTGAACTTGCTATCCTCTTCGCTCCTCCAGCTATCTATGTCTTCCGAGAACTTATCTGCACTTGGCACTATCGACTCTACCAAGTACTGCTTACCCTCGCTCTTGGCTTTCTCGTAGGCACTCTTGATCGCACTGAACGACTCTTCGATAGGAGCAGTGTTCAGTGGAGCAGAGACCAAGCCCTGCTTCTTGTTGAGATTGATTTTCTCGAAATAGCCGTTCTTCGCCATTGTCTGGAAGTCAGAATAGCTTATTTTGCGGCTAAGTTCATTGCCTGACATGAAATATATGCCAAACAGGGTGATGGCTAAGATGATGTATATCCAATAGAAGTTGAAGCCACCACTGCCTCCGATCTTCAAATAGCCATCTTGATTTTTGTTGTTAGCCTGATTCTTTCCTTGATTCTTGTTAATGTCTTTCTCCATAAATAATCATAATAAATCTGGAACTTTGGTAATCTTGGCATCTTCCCACAGAGATTCCAATCGATAGAAGTCGCGAGTCTCACGTTGGAAAACATGTACGAGCACATAGCCATAATCGACGGCTATCCACAGTCGGTTCTGCATTCCCACATGACCTAAGTCGCGCTGTCCTGTATGCTCGCGGACATAGTCAGTCAGAGTGTTGGCAATGCCATAGACATGAGTCGAAGATGTACCTTCGCACACTACGAAATATGTGAAAGCTGCCTCCTCAATGTCACTCATGTCGATTACCTGAATGTCGCGGGCCTTTGCGTCTTGCAATCCCTCGATGATATTTTGAATTAAATTGTCCATATCTTAAAAAATACCGCGCGAAGTTAATGAATTTATATGAGAAAACCCAAAAAACTAACCGAAAATGGCGGTATATAAACAATTTTTAGTAAAAACGTTTGTAATATCAATGAAATAATGTACATTTGCACACTTGAATTTAAGATAAAAGTGGTAGAAGCACTATATCAAAATTCACGTATGTTACTATAAACATTATTATAAATAGCAGGCAGTAACTGATGATCTCGGCTATTGGCTGCAAAAGAAAAATTAATATGATCGGAGACATCAAAATTTACGGAACGATCCAGACTGTGCTCCCACTTCAGAGTGGAACAAGCAAGGCTGGCAACGAATGGAAGAAACAGGAGTACATCCTTGAGACCGTCGAGCAATATCCTCGCAAGGTGAAGTTCGACCTGTTTGGCGACAAGGTTGACCAATACCCACTTCAGGCGGGTAATGTTGTCACCATTTCTGTCAACATCGAGAGCAGAGAGTTCAACGGTCGATGGTACACTGACGTGCGTGCCTGGAAAGTAGAGAATGGCGATACTCGTGCAGAAGGAGCAGCTCCTGCACCGGCACCAGATTATGTCAATCCAATAGTACCTGGAGCAGTTGAGTCAGCTCCTGCATTTGTTGAGCCTGTGATACCTCAATTCCCAGGCGCTGCAGCCGCTCCAAATCCAACAGACGACCTTCCGTTCTGATAATATGAAATGTTAGCTTGTCATTTTGCAATAGTTAATTCTAAAAAGAAATTAAATTGTAGTGACAGGCTTTTTTTATATCGAAAAAATACTTATCTTTGCACGGTCTTGATACGAGATGAAATACACTTGATTGATGACCCAGATTAAGTACACTATTCAACACTTTAAATTAAATAAAACAAAATGGCAAATTTAGATTTGACTAAGTATGGTATCACAGGTTCAACTGTGATTGCTCACAACCCTTCTTACGAGGAGCTCTTTAAGGCTGAGACTGATCCTTCTCTCACAGGTTATGAGGTAGGTCAGAACACAGAACTTGATGCTGTTAATGTTATGACTGGTATCTACACTGGTCGTTCTCCTAAGGACAAGTATATCGTAATGGATGCTAACTCTAAGGACACTGTATGGTGGACTACTGAGGGCTACAAGAACGATAACCACCCAATGTCTGAGGAAGTTTGGGCAACAGTTAAGGATCTTGCTGTTAAGGAGCTTTGCAACAAGAACCTCTATGTAGTTGATGCTTTCTGTGGTGCCAACAAGGATACTCGCATGGCTGTTCGCTTCATCGTTGAGGTAGCATGGCAGGCTCACTTCGTAACTAACATGTTCATCCAGCCAACAGCTGAGGAACTTGCTGAGTTCGAGCCAAACTTCGTTATCTACAATGCTTCTAAGGCTAAGGTTGAGAACTATAAGGAACTCGGCCTCAACTCTGAGACTTGCGTTGCATTCAACGTAACAAGCCGCGAGCAGGTTATCATCAACACTTGGTATGGCGGTGAGATGAAGAAGGGTATGTTCTCAATGATGAACTACTACCTTCCACTTCAGGGCATCGCTTCAATGCACTGCTCTGCCAACTGCGATATGGATGGCAAGAACACTGCTATCTTCTTCGGTCTCTCTGGTACAGGCAAGACCACTCTCTCTACCGACCCTAAGCGTCGCCTCATCGGTGATGACGAGCACGGTTGGGATGACAATGGCGTATTCAACTTCGAAGGTGGTTGCTACGCTAAGGTTATCGGCCTCTCTAAGGAGCATGAGCCAGACATCTATGGCGCAATCAAGCGTAACGCTCTCCTCGAGAACGTAACAGTTGCTGCCGATGGCAAGATCGACTTCAACGACAAGTCAGTTACCGAGAACACTCGTGTATCTTACCCAATCAACCACATCAAGAACATCCAGCCAGGTTCTTCTGCTCCTGCTGCCAAGAACGTCATCTTCCTCTCTGCTGATGCATTCGGTGTTCTCCCTCCAGTTTCTATCCTTACTCCTGAGCAGACTCAGTACTACTTCCTCTCTGGCTTCACAGCTAAGCTCGCTGGTACAGAGCGTGGTATCACAGAGCCAACTCCAACATTCTCTGCTTGCTTCGGTCAGGCATTCCTTGAGCTCCACCCAACTAAGTATGCTGAGGAGCTCGTAAAGAAGATGAATGTTTCTGGTGCTAAGGCTTATCTCGTTAACACTGGTTGGAATGGTACAGGCAAGCGTATCTCTATCCCTGATACTCGTGGTATCATCGACGCTATCCTCGATGGTTCTATCCTCAAGGCTGAAACTAAGAAGATCCCTATGTTCGACTTCGAGGTTCCAACTTCTCTTCCAAATGTTAACCCAGCTATCCTCGACCCACGCGACACTTACGAGTGCCCATGCCAGTGGGAGGAGAAGGCTAAGGATCTTGCAGCACGCTTCATCAAGAACTTCGCTAAGTACACAACTAACGAAGCAGGTAAGGCTCTCGTAGCTGCTGGTCCACAGCTCTAATTAAAATAATTTTAATTAGCATATCCGAAACGCGTCATTTTTGGCGCGTTTCTTTTTGTTTATGTCCCTTATTGCCGCTTTTTGCAAAAATATCATAGTTTTTCTTGTTTATGTCATATTAATTGTCTAAATTTGTGCGAAAAAATATCGAATAATGAGAGTATTATCTATCGATTACGGCAGAAAGCGCACAGGATTGGCTGTGACCGACCCTCTGCAGATCATTGCCAATGGTCTCACTACTGTAGCAACACATCAGCTTGAGCAGTTCCTTGTCGATTATCTCAGGAAAGAACAGGTAGAGCGTATCGTCATGGGATTTCCAAAGCAGATGAATGGCGAGATGAGCGAGTCGTGGAAGTACATCGAGCCTTTCCTCAACCGCCTGCACAAGCTATATCCCGATATGCCTATCGAACTGGTAGACGAGCGTTTCACTTCTGTGCTTGCTCATCAGGCAATACTTGACAGCGGGGTAGGCAAGCAGAGAAGGCGCGAAGACAAGGGAATGGTCGATGAGATATCTGCCACCATTATCCTCCAGTCTTATCTCGAAAACCGTAATCAGTTAGGCTATACTCCGAAACTTTTTCCTATATAACCCACATAAAAAACTATTTAGCAATGTTACTTCCGATATATCTATATGGACAGCCGGTTCTCCGCAAGGTAGCAGAGGATGTCCCATCTGATTATCCTGAATTGCCACAATTGGCAGAGAATATGTTTGCGACTATGGACAAGGCTTCGGGCGTCGGACTCGCCGCCCCACAAGTGGGACTTGCTCTGCGAATGTTTGTTGTAGATGGCGATGCCTTGTCTGATGACTATCCAGAGTGTGCAGGCTTCAAGCGCTGTATGATCAATCCTGAAATTCTTTCTGAGAGTGAAGATACCGACGTCAAGGACGAGGGTTGTCTGTCAATCCCTGGCATCTATGAGCCTGTGAAGCGTCCGAAGTGGATCGAGATGAAATATCTTGATGAGAATCTTGTTGAGCATACCGAGCGAATAGAAGGGTTTGCTGCCCGTATGACTCTGCACGAGTATGACCATCTCGACGGCAAGATGTTTATCGATCATGTGTCGCCGATTCGCAAACAGCTCATCAAGAGCAAGCTCTCCTCGATACTAAAGGGCAAGGTTAACACGTCATACAAATCGAAGGCAATAAGATAAATAGAATAATAACACAAGAAGTACTTCACTTTTACCGTTACAACAAAACAAATATGGCAAAGAAAATTGAAAACGAACAGCCTTCTTCAGGATCAGATAAGTTGAAGGCACTGCAGGCTGCGATGGACAAGATTACCAAGCAATTTGGTAAGGGTTCAATAATGAAGATGGGTGACGACGATATCGAGCATGTCGAGGTTATCCCTACCGGAAGCATAGGATTGAACGCCGCACTTGGTGTAGGTGGCTATCCAAAGGGACGAATCATCGAGATCTACGGCCCAGAATCTTCAGGAAAGACAACCCTCGCTATCCATGCCATTGCTGAGGCACAGAAAGCAGGAGGCATTGCAGCATTTATTGATGCAGAACATGCCTTTGATCGATTCTATGCCGAGAAACTTGGTGTTGACACCGACAATCTTCTCATCTCTCAGCCAGATAATGGAGAACAGGCTCTGGATATTGCCGAAAACCTGATTCGCTCGTCAGCTATCGACATCATAGTGGTCGATTCGGTGGCAGCCCTAACTCCAAAGGCAGAGATCGAAGGCGATATGGGCGACAATAAGGTAGGTCTCCAGGCTCGTCTGATGAGCCAGGCACTTCGCAAGCTTACAGCTGCCGTAAGTCGCACCAATACGGTCTGCATCTTCATCAATCAGCTTCGAGAGAAAATCGGCGTGATGTTTGGCAATCCAGAAACCACCACTGGCGGTAATGCATTGAAGTTCTATGCAAGTGTGCGCCTTGATATTCGTCGTGTGACGTCAATCAAGACTTCTGGAGATGAGGTCATAGGCAACCAGGTAAGAGTCAAGGTTGTCAAGAACAAGGTTGCTCCTCCGTTCCAGAAAGCCGAGTTCGAGATTATGTTTGGCGAAGGAATTTCAAAGGCAGGAGAGATCATGGATCTTGGTGTCAAGTTTGATATTATCAAGAAGTCTGGTTCGTTCTATTCATACAATGGCTCGAAACTCGCACAGGGTCGTGATGCTGCCAAGGCAATTATTCAGGATAATCCAGAACTTGCCGAAGAGATTGAAGGCCTCATCATGTCAAAATTGCGTGGAGGCGAGGCTAAAGCAGTTGTCGCCAGTGACGACGAAACAGAGTGAAATTACTGTTTAGCGAAGACAAATTACTGTCAAGGGGATGATAGATAACTGTCATCTCCTTGACAGTTTATATCCTCCATGTCCTCTATTAAATAAACATTTAATACCATAAAACACTGAAAAAGCAGGAAAAATGGGGGAAAACAACAAAAATACCTCCATTTTCTTGCTTTTCTTATATTGTTTGCTTATCTTTGCAGCGCATTAAAACATGGATGACAATGACCGAACATGGTCAAATGATAAACGAATGCGCTTCATGGTGGTGCTGCGACAATCTCGTTAACCACCCAGGGCAGATAGGACTTCGTCACATGGGATTTTCCTCGTGTATTCATATTGCTCCGTGATGGCAATGATACATTTGCCGATTTCGAGAGGTTCAGAGACGAACTTACTGAGGTGAATTTTCTTGACCCATCGGAACGAAAGGAAGCAGACACTGAGGAATTGCTTAGACAGGCCTACAACTTCCTTGTTCTTTAGGACGAAGAGGAAGAAAGGCTCGCCCTTGAACGTATGGATGAAGAAGATTATATCTAAGTCCCTTCAAAAAGTTAAAATTGTTTCAAAGTTTTCATTGGTGGTTAAACCCACCGGCATCCGATTTACTGAAAAGCAAATTGTTGCTTAGGCGCAGTTTGATGTAAAAAGGTTGTCTTGAATAAGTTCTTTAGTTGCTAAAGAATTGATGCCATATCCCTATTGTGAAATACGAATATGGCTTTTTTTTGCGCCTCTATTGTAACCTGTAATGTTTTTGTGCGGTTAAATCTTTATTTAATTTTTCGCTCAAAATTTGCAAATTATTACATAATTGTTTAACTTTGCAGCGATATTTGATTGTTTAATTTTGATGACAAGCGCTGTTTTTGCGGCTGTTTTGTGTGGTTCGAGTCTAAGCATCAAAGCAAGTGTCTGTGTCTCAAGTATTTATTCGGTAACTACGGTATAAATCCTATATTTGCACAGAAAAAATAAAGGACATTGTATCATTTCTTAATAGTTAATATGTACAAGGTATTACACATATTGATAATAGGACTATTAGGTTGCTGTCTGCATCCTATGTTTGATATGTGCATGTCCTTTATGAGCGCTATACCTTTATACACTGAGATCGACCAAACGGTTATATATAGCGATAGTCAACTGCCATCAGGAGAAATCAAGGCAATTGATGATAATCAATCGAAATCAGAAGGCGTTTTGCAGAATAATGTTCCTCTGTCACGCATTCTCTCAACCAGAACCAATAATCGAGTCAATACTTTACACGGTCGTAATCGTAATTCTTCCGACAGTCAGACTAGGACAGACCACGGCAGTCATTTGTACAAGCTGAAGTATAAGACTATTGTTTCGACATTATTATGTGGGTTGTCGAGACAAGAAACCTCTCCTTTTGTTACTTCTGCCTCATGCCATTACTACGTATTTGCACTGAGACGCATATTATGTTAGCAAGTGGATTTCATGTTTTTTGATTTCACTACAATTTGCTTTGTGGTCGATTGACTACAAGGTATGGTTTCTTTTTTTTATTATACTATTTACAAACATAATATTATGTCAAGATTTTTTTCAGTTGAGATAGCATCTACTGTTTCAGAACATCCACACGTTTCTATAAAGAAAAGTTTTTTTGGACTATTTGCAAATGCCTATTATAATGTAACAAATAGCCAGATTGATTCCTATGAAAACTCTTATTCGAGAGAGACAGGCGAACGAATCAAGCCATTGTTTTCAGTAGGAGATAAATATGTCATAGGTTGCACCAAAGACATTGGATCATTGCATCAGCAACCAAACGGCAATTATCGTCTGGACATTTGCATATCAAGAGATCGTCAGTTCATAGCCTTACAGCTTTTCCATTTTGAGAATTTGATGTACAGACCTGTGACAGATGTGCGTTATTTTGAAGGCGAACAAGCCGAAGCCATTGATAACCTATTTGCTTAATAGCTTATGATTTTTACGACTGGTAACATCCTGCTCATCGGAGCTGTATTGCTGATGGCAGGCATATTGATACAGAAGCCAGGATACCGATTTGGTATTCCTGCTCTCTTGCTATTTCTTGTTGTAGGCATGATCTTCGGCTGCGATGGCCTTGGCGTACAGTTTGATGATGTTCGGGGTGCCCAGTTCGTAGGAATGGTGTCTCTATCAATCATTCTGTTTGCTGGAGGATTAGGCACTCGCATCAAAGATATAAAACCTATTCTTGCACCTGGTATCGTTCTCAGCACTGTGGGAGTCTTGCTCACAACAGCGATAACTGGAATCTTTGTTTGGTGGATATCGGGTTTATCATGGACCAGCATCCACTTTGCACTTCTTCCTTCGATGCTTTTGGCTGCCACTATGTCCTCGACCGATTCAGCATCTGTCTTTGGAATATTAGGAGCTCAGAAGATGAATCTCAAACATAATCTACGGCCTACGCTTGAACTTGAATCAGGCTCAAATGACCCGATGGCATATCTGATCACGACGATGCTTGTAGATGTATTGGTGACAGGTGATTCGGTCACGGTAGTAAGTTTGCTGAGGATATTCTTGGTACAGTTTGTGTTAGGCGCATTGTTAGGATTTGCATTCGGACGATTAGGAGTCTGGATGCTCAACCGATTGAACCTCGACAACCGCGCACTATATCCCATTATGGCTGTGGCTATATGTTTCCTGACCTTCTCACTGACCGATACACTTGGAGGTAATGGCTATCTTGCCATCTATGTGACAGGCATCGTCATAGGCAACGAGAAAGTATCATTCCGTAGAGAGACCATCACCTTCATTGATGGACTCTCGTGGCTTTGTCAGATTGTTATGTTCCTGATGTTGGGTCTGTTAGTCAATCCATTGGAGATGTGGCAAGTGGCAGGCATGGCATTGCTCATTGGTCTGTTCATGATTGTTGTTGCACGACCGATTTCTGTTTTCTTAAGCCTCATTCCTTTCAAGAACATTCCATTCAAGGGAAAGGCATTTATTTCATGGGTAGGTCTGCGTGGAGCTGTTCCTATATTGTTTGCGACCTATCCCGTTGTAGCAGGGTTAGAAGACCATTATACGATATTCAACATTGTCTTCTTCATAACAATACTATCGTTGCTGGTTCAAGGTACTACCATAACGTCAATGGCACAGTACTTGAAACTCTCTGAACCTTTGCTCAATGACGTATCAGATTTTGGAGTTGAAATACCTGAAGATAGTGGTTCGTCGCTAAAAGACCTATATGTTACAGCCACAATGCTCGAGAAAGGCTGTTTTGTGCGCGATTTGCATCTGCCGCAAGGACAGCTTGTAATGATGGTGAAACGAGACAAAGAATTGCTTGTGCCAAATGGTCAGTTGGAGCTT
>SAMEA3663243__coassemble_101_pt1 | contig 27094 bp, 29 predicted proteins | sample SAMEA3663243__metabat2_high_PE_019 | metagenome-assembled genome bin SAMEA3663243 (sample SAMEA3663243) | pig gut metagenome | biome: pig gut; feature: pig-associated habitat; material: faeces | place: China | collected 2013
ATGCAGTGAGCCTCATCGACCACGAGCAGCCTCACATCCATGTATTGTAGTTTAGCAAGGAAGAGGGAGGTTTCGAGTCGTTCGGGCGAGAGATACAGAAACTGATAGTTCTGAGATATTACCCGTTCGTAGGTCTCAAGCACCTCCTGATGGGTCATCCCCATGAATACCGAAGCAGCCTTGATGCCAAGTTTCTGGAGATGGTCTATCTGGTCTTTCATGAGCGAGATGAGAGGTGTGACCACGATGCAAAGACCACCGAGGGCGATGGCTGGCACCTGGAAAGTGATGCTCTTGCCGCCACCCGTAGGCAACAGTCCGAGAGTATCGTGCCCAGATATCACTGAGGCTATGATATCTTCCTGCAGTGGACGGAAAGAATCATAGCCCCAATATTTCTTGAGTATGTCGTGAATGTCGGCCGACATAGGAATGACTAATTATTCGTGAATATTGACGAGAGTGCCAGTAGAACCAACCACGTCGCCATCGTCCTTTGACTTGATGAGCAGAGCGAGAACAGATGCGATGCTGTTGGTTTCGCTCTCTTTTATATCCTTGACCAGAAGCTGGATGTTGTTGTTGGAATAAGTGTTCTCTTCAACAGTGTAAACGATATCAAAAGGCTTGCCGCTCTTGATGATGTCGTACTTCTCAGCCATGTTGAAAGCTATGCCATTGTGGGTGAAACCTGTCTCAGGGTCTACGAGTTCGAGACGGATATGTTCGAGGTCACGACCGACGAGGCGACACCCTCCATGATCCTTGATGTGACGAGACACAAACAGAGGCTTGTTGTTGCCTGGTCCGAAAGGAGCCAGCATCTTGAGGTGCTTGTACAGGCGGTTGGTCACCTCACGGAACTTCACCTCCATGTCAATATCGAGATGCTGCTGTTGTTGAGCATCGGTAATATGCTCTTCAACCCATTTCTCTATGCGGTCTGCCAGTTCAGGAATGTTCTCTTCGCGAAGGGTAAGGCCTGCAGCATAGGTATGACCACCGAAATTCTCGACAAGGTCTCGACAAGAGTCAATAGCACCATACACATCGAAGCCCTGGATGGAGCGGGCAGAACCACTGGCAAAACCACAGGCAGAAGTGAGGACAATGGCAGGACGATAGAAATGTTCGGTGAGACGGCTTGCCACAATACCTATTACACCTTTGTGCCACTTCGGGTTATAGACGAGGATAGATTTCTTGTCTTTGGTGTCAAGCTGGTTGACCATTGCCAATGCCTCCTCAGTCACGCGCTTGTCGAGTTCCTTGCGCGTTTCGTTGTATTGTGCGATATGGTCGGCACTACGCTTTGCCGTATCCTTATCTTTGGCAATCATGAGATCTACCGCTTCCTTGCCGCACATCATACGGCCAGAGGCATTGATGCGAGGACCGATTTTGAAGACAATATCCGAATTGGTAATTTCCTTGTCCTTCAATCCACATTGCTCGATGATACATTGTATGCCGCTGCAAGGATGGTCGTTGAGCCTGCGGAGACCGTTGTATGAAAGCACGCGGTTTTCTCCAGTCATCGGCACGATATCTGTGGCTATGCTTAAGGCACAGAGGTCGAGCAGAGGATAGATCATCGACAATTCATTCAGACCATTGTCGCGAGCAAAAGCCTGCATGAATTTCAGACCTACACCACATGCTGAGAGATGCGGATAAGGATAATCGTCGTCAGGACGTTTTGGGTCGAGAACGGCAATAGCATCGGGCAGGGTGTCATCAGGCTTATGATGGTCACAGATAATAAAATCGATTCCTTTAGACTTTGCGTAGTTCACCATATTTATGGCTTTGATACCGCAGTCCAAAGTAATAACAAGCTTTACGCCAGTGTCGTAGGCGTAGTCAACACCTTTTTCAGATATGCCATATCCGTCGTCATAACGGTCGGGGATATAGTAGTCGAGCGAAGAATAGAAGTTTCTAAGAAAGCGGTAAACTAAAGCCACCGAACTAGTACCATCGACATCGTAGTCACCATAGATGAGGATTTTCTCTTTGCGTCCTATGGCTTCGTTCAGTCGTTGTACGGCTTTGTCCATGTCCTTCATCAAGAACGGATCGTGCAAACCCGAAGAGAGTTGCGGTCGGAAGAAGTGTCGTGCTTCTTCAGTGTTGGTCACACCACGCTGTACGAGCAGATGTGCGACAATAGGATTAAGTTTTAATTCAGCTATTAATACTTCCTTGATCTCTTTCTGTTCGTTTGTTAGGGTGCGACAATTCCATTGATAGTTGGTCATTATCGATATTTTTTTGATTATACGAGAGAAGGGTTCCCTGACGCACAGGCAAAAGCCAAGCTGTCTGGAATGGAGTAGAGACGCGCACCTCGTCGAGATATGACTCTCCTTCGGCACGGATAGCAAAAGATTTTAGGTAGAGACGGAAACGTCCGTCTTTTTCGATGATTCCGATATTGCCGTAGCCTTCAGCAAGTTTTTTCTTAGCGGCACGCTGCGCATCGGCGAGTGTCGAGCAGCTTGCAATGATGATGAAGAAAATCCTCTCGTTGCTGCCGTTGTTGTTAACGACCGTGCGTTGGATAGGGATCTCGTCAGAAGCAGTCTTGTTGCTGCATGATTCAGGAACCACAAAAGTGTTCATAGCTTCGACGGCAGGTTCTTGTCCGACCACATCAAATTCTTCAGATGTAACGTCGGCAATTACCGCTTCTTCGTTGTCGAGGTCAGCAACGGAAGCCACATTAGGAACAGCGTTGCCGAAAAGAATCTCGGTATCGAACATCGAAGCATTTGTTGTCTTGTTTGACTTATCGCCAGGAGATATGAATGTGTTTGCGAATAGGCAGGCGATGATAATCAGTACAGCCGCAGCACGTTGGAGCCAATATTTGGGGATTGCTACAACATCGGCTTTTGGTCTGAAGACATACTGCTGAGAATGCTTTTCACGCTCCGTCCAAGGGCGGATTGACAAAGACTCGAGTCCGTAGCAGTCTGGATCGAGAGGGAAGTGTTTAGGGTATTTGACCACGAGGCAATGGTCGGAATCATAAGAAAGAATACCGAGATTGCCCAATTCGTAAGACTTGTGACGACGGATGTGGGAATTGATCTTGGCAACTTCGATGCGAATCTGGGTGATAGCCTCGTCGTAAGTAATGCCTTCACTCTCCATGTAGGTGTTGGCAAGCATACCATCGTCGTTGGTGAGAAAACGGTTGAAACGAACTTCGCGATGTGACGGCACATATTTACCATTAGCATAAGAAGCGTCAACATCACGTAACATGAAACCACCGATGCCTGGCACGAATACGTAGTGCTGGGTCATCAGTGTATATTCGATGTATGTTGATAGATTTCTCATATTGTCAGCTTTGTAATAATGTGCAAATATAGCGATTACATCTTAAAATTAAAAATAAATTGCAGTTTTTTTTGATTTTTATTCCATTTTTTCGACTAAATCGGCTGCAGCTGACTGAGGAAGCCCCAATTCTACAGCTCTATTTAGGTCGCGGCGTGCATATTCCCTGTCTCCTTTTGCCCATCGTATCTTGGCTCGAAGGAAGTATGAGAGAGGGTCCTTGCCATTCATGCTGATGCTTTTGTCGATGTCAATGAGAGCAGCACCGAGTCGCTTGCTGAAAAAATAGACCTCAGCACGGTCGCGCAAGAGACTCCAGCTGTTTGGGTTGACCTTGATCAGCGCGTCGTAGAGTTCGACTGCCATGGCATTTTCACCCATTGCCTTATACACCATAGCCATTCCGAGTCTCGACTTTGCACTTTTGGGATTGAACTTGTCGATAGTTTCGAGATCAAACCGAGCCCCCACGGTGTCGTTGTTCATCAAACGGCAAAGAGCCCGTTCGTAGAGTGCGTCTTCGTTCTCAGGATTACGACCAATGATAACCGAATAATCATCTATTGCTTTCTGGTATTCCTCCATCTCGGCATAGAGAGAGGCGCGAGTAGAGAATGCCACTGTATTTTCTTCGAGCAGAGATATGGCGCAAGTGTATGAAATTTCCGCATCCTGATAATTCTGCTGGTTGCGTTGTATTGTACCAAGATTTACGAACAATAGGCCATTTTGAGGATTTGCAGGCTCCAGTTTCATGGCATTTTTGAGGCATTGTTCGGCTTGCGCATTGTTGTTCTCGTCGAGTGCATCGAAGCTGGCCGTAATCCATTCTTCATAGGTAGAAATGGAGTCATTTTGTGCAAGAGCTTTAGTGGCATAAGTGCCAGAAGCGACAACTACAAGTAATAATAAAAACGTTTTATTCATATTTATCAAATATTTTTGTGCAAAGATAATGGTTTTTATTGATAATTCATTATCTTTGCGGATAAATTATATAATTTTAAAATATGAAAAGGTTTTGGAACATTAAGAATTATGGATTCATGGCAGTTGCAACACTTGCATCCGCTCTGGCTGGCTCATGTTCTTCTAAGTCCGAAACGGCAGTCGGAGTTGCGCCACAAGGCATTACCTCGTTCAAGCACATATCTGTTGATACGACGATGACACTTTTTTCAAATTACGAGAAGCCAGACTGCCGTCTGCAGCTCAACTTTGACCTGCCAGCTGCAGCTTCTTCGCAAAAGGTGCTTGAATTGACAAACACGCTCATCGTAACTCTTACCCAGGATGGAACATACGCCTCGGACAAGAACAATGATCCGGAGATGATGATTCGCAACTATACCAAGACATATATTCGTAACTATCTTGAGGAAGGCAACGATGCTATCAACAATTTCGGTGATGACATGGTCGGTGCTGCCACATGGATGAGCTATGAAGAAAATTGCGACGGTACGGCATTGTATAATGACAATGATGTCTTCTCGTATTCAGTAAGAATCTACTCATATACAGGAGGAGCACATGGCAACAGTACCAACTGTGTGGCTTCGCTCGACCTGAAAAATCTTCGTAATGTCACACTTGATTATCTGTTCGCCGAACCTGCCATTGGACAGATAAGGGAAATGATGGTGGATTATCTCAAGAACGACTATCAGTTGCTCAACGAGGAGTTTGATGTCACCGAGAATTTCTATCTCTCGGATAAGGGTATTACCTTCATCTACGATCCTTTTGAGATTGCTGCCTATTCTTATGGCGAAATTGCCATCACTCTTGGTTGGGACCAACTCAGGCCTTTGGTGTCGGATAATTCTCCATTGAAGCAAAATCAGCTGATTACGCCTGTAACGACAGAGTGAGATGGCATTTGTCAATAGTTTGTCAATTTTGAAAAGATAACAATGGATTTTGTAAAATATTTTCCCGAGCTTACCTCAGAGCAGATAGCGCAATTTCAAGCCTTGCAGGAATTATATACCGACTGGAACAGCAAGATAAATGTTATCTCGCGCAAGGACATCGACAATATCTATGAACGTCATGTCCAGCACTCTCTGGCAATAGCGAAATTTGTAGAAGAGGAGCTGGGCGGATGGAAGGCTGGTACCACTATCGTGGATGTTGGTTGCGGCGGAGGTTTCCCAGGCATCCCGTTGTCTATTCGCTATCCAGAATGTAGCTTCTTGATGGTGGATAGAATAGGCAAGAAAGTGCGTGTGGCTCAGGAAATAGCCAATACCATCGGGTTAAATAATGCCGAGTTCAGACATGCTAGCATCGAAGAGGTAAAACTCACATTTGACTATGCTGTGAGCCGTGCTGTGATGAATTTGCCCGACTTGCTGAAACTCGTGAAGAGAGTGACCTCCAAGGGACTGATTTGTCTGAAAGGTGGTGACCTCACCGATGAAATTACCGCTGCCATCGCACAACGTACTCAGGTGAAGGATATCAGTCAATATTTTGGCGAAGTGTTCTTTCAGACAAAGAAAGTGGTTTATACCAAAATGAATAATTGACGCTATATGTTGAAGGTTGAACAATTCAGATGCAACGAGTTTGCCGAAAACTGCTTCGTCGCATACGATGAAGAAACTAACGACGCTTTCATCGTCGATCCAGGCATGAAATTTGAGCAAGAATGGAAGGCTGTGAAGAGTTTCGTGGATGAACGGCAGTTGAAAATCAGCCATATCCTCTTGACTCACTATCACATAGACCATATACTTGGCACAGGCTTATGTAGCGAGGCTTTCGGTATTGGCGTGACAGGAAGTCTTGAGGACTCATTGGCAATGCTCATCCCTCGTATGCAGGCTGTGATGTTCGGAATGGAATATGACAACAAAATCGGAAGGGTAGAGCATGATGTCAAGGAAGGTGACGTACTCGTATGCGGAGGTCATAGAATAGAAGTGATAGATTGCCCTGGACATAGTTTCCACGGACTTTGCTACTATCTGCCTGACGACAAGATAGTCTTTACTGGAGATGTACTATTCTATGGCAGCATCGGACGTTCGGATTTCGGCGCAAAGTTGGGATGCGATGGCGAGAGACTTGTCGAAGGCATCAAGACGAAGCTGATGACATTGCCTGATGATGTGACTGTGTTCCCTGGTCATGGACCAAAGACCAGCATCGGTCTGGAAAAGCAACATAATCCTTTCGTCAGATGAGACTCTTTTTGTTGAACTAAACATTTTAGTAATATGGTAAAAGATCCTGAGATATTGTATAGTATGGTTAATATGAAACTCCGAGACTGTTATGACTCGTTCGAGGACTATTGCCAAGGAGAGGACGTTGATGGTACAGAGATCGAGGCGTTACTCGGTTCAGCAGGATATCATTATAATAAAGAAATAAATCAATTCAGATGATATACTCAATGACAGGATTCGGCAAGGCTACTGCCGAAATAGCAAATAAGAAAGTGGTAGTCGAGATCAAGTCGCTCAACAGCAAGCAGCTTGACCTCAATATGAAATGTGCTCCGCAGTACCGCGAGCGTGAGATGGAGTTCCGCACGATGATTCAGAAAGCCATTCAACGAGGGAAGGTTGATTTCAGCCTTACTGTGGAATCGCTCGCTACAGAAGAGACTCCTCAGATCAATCCCGAGGTGGTTAAAGGCTATAAGAGCCAGATTGATGCTCTATATGGAGACCTTGGATTGGTTCACCCGGGACAGGATGCCGAGTCTTCGGCTCTGATGCTTCAGTTGTTGATAAGAATGCCAGAGTCAATCCGTCTGAAAGTGCCAGTCATTGAGGAAGAAGAACTCAACGAAGTGACTCAGGTAGTTGCCAAGGCTATTGATGCTCTTGTCGAGTTCCGGTTACAGGAGGGTCTGTCGCTTAATAATGTATTCAACAGCAAGATTGCCAACATACGGGCATTGCTCGCGAGCATCGAGCCATACGAGAAAGAGAGGACCGAGAAGATCCGTCAGTCGCTGTTAGACAAACTCAGCCAACTACCTGTTGAATATGACAGGAATCGTTTCGAGCAGGAGTTGATCTATTACATCGAGAAGCTCGATGTCAACGAAGAGAAACATCGATTGGCTAATCACCTCGATTACTTCATGGAGACAATGGAAGCCAATGAAGAGAATGGCGCTGGCAAGAAACTCGGGTTCATAGCTCAAGAGATGGGTCGTGAGATCAACACCTTGGGCAGCAAGTCAAATCATGCCGAGATGCAGCGTATCGTGGTTAAGATGAAAGATGAGCTGGAGCAGATCAAAGAGCAGGTTCTCAATGTAATGTGATGTACAGTAAAATCAATTAAATTCAATATATTGTGGGTAAATTAGTCATATTCAGTGCTCCTTCGGGAAGTGGCAAATCGACATTGGTCAACCATCTGATGAGTCAGCCGGATGCTAACTTCGCATTCAGTATCTCTTGTACCAGCCGTGCTCCGCGAGGAGAAGAACAGAACGGACGAGAGTATTATTTCCTCACACCCGAGGAGTTCAGACGACGTATTGCTAACGACGAGTTCCTCGAATACGAAGAGGTCTATACCGATAAGTTCTACGGCACTTTGAAGTCTGAGGTAGAGCGACTTTCTGCTGAAGGCAAGACGGTTCTCTTTGACGTGGATGTAAAGGGTGGTGTCAATATCAAGAAGTTCTATGGAGACCGCGCATTGAGTATCTTCGTGCAGCCTCCATCGATTGAGGAGTTGTCGCGACGTCTTCATTCGCGAGGGACTGACGCTGAGGATGTCATTCAAGTGCGACTCGATAAGGCTGCATACGAACTGACATTTGCTCCACAGTTTGACCGCATAATCGTCAATGACGACCTCGATACTGCCAAGGCTGAAGTGGTGAGAGTGGTCGATGATTTTCTAAATGACAAGGATTGATGAAAATCGGCATTTACAGCGGTTCGTTCAATCCTGTCCACCTTGGTCACATAGCTCTGGCTGATTATCTTGTCGCGCATGGGGTGGTTGACGAGGTTTGGCTGATACGTTCGCCACAGAACCCTTTCAAGCAAGCCGACTGTCTGCTCTCTGACGAGCATCGTGCAGAGATGCTGAGACTTGCTGTTGAAGGTCATCGAGGATTGAAGATCTGTACTATCGAAGACAATCTTCCTAAGCCAAACTACACAATCAACACATTAACGGCACTTAGACAACTGGATAGCACCGATGAGTTTCATATGATCATTGGTGCAGACAACTGGGAGGTGTTTGACAAGTGGCGCGACTGGGAAATAATCGTCCGCGATTTTCACCTCATTGTCTATCCTCGTCCAGGGTATGCTTATCCCACAGTTGACCACAGCCAATATCCGAATGTGATGGTGGTGGATGCTCCGCAGTTTGACTACTCTTCGACTGCCATTCGTGCGAAATGCCGTTGTGGTGAGCCCGTAGATGATATGGTAGCACCCAATGTATTGGACTATATAATAAATAATGAGCTATATACAAATGAATAATGAAAGTGAAGCAATATATGCTCCTTCGGTAATCGATTTTATTACCGTCTCGGCAGAGTATTGCGTAACATTGGAAAAGAACGAACCTATAGAGAAGAAGGAGTTTCTTGGGAAGATAACCAAGTTGCTCCCTCTGGTATATGTCAAGGCTGCTGTGCTTCCTGAGGTTGAAGACGATGACGAAGTGATTCTTCAGGAATATGTGACTGAAGATGACTATAATTTCGTTCAGAATCGTGTATGGAGCATCCTGAAGGGCGACGATGAGTATCTTGAGGTCTTTACACAGGATATGCAGTTCAGCGAGACGCCTGTTGTTGCTACTATCAGCGAGAATCTTGCAGATATATATCAGGATCTGAAGAATCTTCTGTATGTCTATGGTGATCGCAACGAAGAGTGTATGCAGGCAGCATTATATAAAGTTGAGGAAAACTTCCGCAACTATTGGGGGCAGAAGCTCGTGAATGCCATGAGACCTATGCATGAGGTGTTGTATGGCGAGAAACAGCAAGAAGAGATTTAAGTATGCAGGCAAAACTAAGTAAAGAAGAACTGGAGCAGTTCCCTATTGTCGAATTTACAGGTAACGTATTTGTTATCAACGACTTTGAAGAGGCAGCCCGAGCGGTAGCAGAGATACGTAGTGCTAATACGCTCATAGGATTTGACACAGAGACTCGTCCTTCGTTCCAAAAGGGTGTTAGCCACAAGGTTGCTCTTGTTCAGCTGTCGGTCGAGAATACTGCCTATCTCTTTCGTCTGAAGAAGATGGGAGGCATGGGGCCAGATCTCACGTCTTTGCTCTCCGATCCAAACTGCATCAAGGTGGGATTGGCAACCAACGATGATTTCAACAATCTGAAGAAATGGGATGCCAACATAATGCCGAAAGGCATGATTGAGATTCAGGGTTTGGTGAAGAAGTATGGAATAGAGGAAATGAGTCTTGCCAAGATCTATGGCTTGCTTTTTGGTCTCAAGATCTCTAAGCGCCAACGACTGACCAATTGGGAAGCAGATACATTGACCGAAAAGCAAATGTCGTATGCCGCACTGGATGCTGTGGCTTGTGTCGAGATATACAACGAACTGCTCACTATGGGACGTAGAATAATCACACAGGGGCTATTATGAAGAAGTACAAGATTATGCCATTGGCAATATTAGGATATGCTATTGTGATGGCAATATATTCATATAGACAAATCGGCTCTTGGACAACAAACATGACAATCACCTTGCTGGTAGAACTGGTGGTGGTCATACTGCTGTATTTCTTTCTTAAGAAAAGAGGACGGTAAGATTAGCAACAAAGATTTATGACAAAATAAACGGCCAATCACATATTCACATATCTGATTGGCCTAATTGATGATGATTTGGAATAGGAGAAAAATGCTTATTATTACTATGTTTTATGAACGAGCATATTATAGTTTACAAATATTCTTCTTAGTTGATTGAGTCGCTTACGTTCTCAGGCATTGCTGGAAGAGTAACGCCCGACTGCTCGCGGATAGCGCTTTGTTCAGAAGATACTCGAACGTGAGAGAAGAACACTGTACAAATGATACAAAGAACAGCAATGATACCCATAAGAGTCCATGTTGCTTTTTCAAGGAAATCTGCTGTCTTTGGAGCACCCATTACCTGATTTGAAGACTGGAACTGAGCAGCGAGACCACCACCCTTAGCCTTCTGAACGAGTACGAGTGCAATCAAAAGGACAGAGATAATAACGATAATTACTGTTAAAACTGCCATTTTATTTGATAATTTAATTATTTGATCTTATTTGTTATCTTCTCCTTTCTGATATGAAAGGACAGTTTCCAAATATCTTATTTGGTCCGCAAAGTAAGTAAATTTTTTTGAATATTTCAAGTTTAAAGTAGAAAAAATTGACAAAGCCTGTTCGTATTTGTGCTGTTTGACATATAGTTTTGCCAAACTCTCGCTTAAAAATGCTTTTTCTCGAATCTTTTTGAGCGAAATATCGTTCTCGTCAGATGAGTCGGAATTGTCTGTGTTGACTGCTTTCGGAACGAAGAGTTCGCCTTTTTCCTCGGCTTCGATGAAATTTTCGATCAGAGCATCCTGTTCGTCAAGCTCAGTCTTTTCGCCAGGGTCTTCATTGTCCCAGTCATAGTCAGGTATCGATGTCGATGCGATGTTGTGAAGCAATGCGTCGGTCGATGGCTCGCCGATATTGTCAAGATAACGTTCGATAAGCATAAAATCGTCGTTGGCAAAGGCTCTGTCATTCTTCTTCCGTCGGTGTTCGATATCGTTGAATATGTCAAACCATTCGTATTCGCCTTTGCTCACCATCTGGCATAGCTTGAGGCGATCAGGCATAGCAATGGCTGCTCGCTGCACCTGAGCACTGAGCTTGGTGGAATGGATATTGGCTAAAGCAACTGCATACAACAGATGAATCGACTGGCAATAAGGATAGCGGTCGACGAGTTCAGCCAATTCCTCAACTGACTTAGCGTTGAGATTATCTATATTACCAATTAGCGACTGTAGCATTGAAAATCTGTTCTACGAGTTCTTTTACCATTTCGTTGCATAACTCATCCTGCACGTCAGTCAAGAGACTTGTGGCATCGAAATCACGATAGGCAGAGAACTCCTGCTCGAAATCCTCAGTTGAATTTTTCTTGTTGACAAACTTCACCTTGACCTTGATGGTGAGACGAGTCTGGGCGGCATAGGCATCTGCCTTGACGGCTTGCGGAGTAAGGCTATAGCCTGTGATTGCGCCACTTATCTGCAGGTCTCCATCAGTGCGCACCTGTTCGAGTTTCGTCTGGCTTGCAAATTTCCCTGTCAGTTCGTCGTTGAAGGTTACAGCCAATGGAGCATATACAAGCGCTGCCTTGATAGGGAACTGTTCGAAACTTATTGTTTTGGTTGTCGTATAGTCGATCGATGCTCCGTTGAGTTTATAGCTGATGGAACAAGATGTTACCATAACCAAGAGGGTCAGGATAAGACTTGCAAAATATTTCATCGTTTTGTTTTGTTGTTAGAGTCCGTAGTCTTGTATCTTTCGGTGGATGGTTCGTTCTGCAATACCCAACTGTTCAGATGCCTTGCGTTTGTTGCCATTGTTGCGTTGCAATGCCTGAATTATTGCTTCCTTCTCTATCTCGTCGAGAGTGCGAGGCTGGGAATCAGCCATAGGCCCTACAGCAGCCTCATAGTCCGAAGAGACATCCTCGCTATCCATGTCGATAACGTCATCCTGAGCTGCAGGCAGAGCGTGATTGGGATATTTCTGATGAGAAGTGTTGTCTTTGAGGCCAAGTACCTTGCGCACTTCGTCAAGCTGGTTCTTCATATTATAGACAATCTTGTATAACATCTCTTTTTCTCCGGGAGCAAAAGCGCCTCCTGAGGTATTCGACTCGTCGTGGACTGACATTCCCGAGTCGAAAGCAGGCAGATATTTCTGTAGAATCTCGGCTGTGATGAGGCGGTCATGTTCTACTATCGATATATGTTCTACTAAATGAAGAAGCTGTCGCACGTTGCCAGGCCAGTTGTAGGCCAGAAGCTTGCGTCGAGCCACGTCATCGAGTTGGATGGCTGGCATCTTGTATTTGTTGGCTATGTCGTTAGCAAACTTACGGAAGAGCAGGTAGATGTCTTCCTGACGTTCGCGAAGTGAAGGCACATTGATGGTGATAGTGCTCAGTCGATAATATAGATCTTCGCGAAATGTGCCTTTGGCAATTGCCTTATGCAGATCTACGTTGGTGGCAGCAACTATGCGCACATCAGTCTTTCGAACTTCTCCCGAACCCATGCGATAATATTCGCCAGTTTCGATGACGCGAAGGAGTCGTGCTTGAGTCGCCATAGGCAATTCGCCTATTTCGTCCAGGAATATTGTGCCTCCATCGGCTTCTTCAAAGTAGCCTTTTCTGTCACTCAATGCGCCTGTATATGCGCCTTTGACATGACCGAACAACTCGCTGTCGATAGTGCCTTCGGGTAGTCCTCCACAGTTGACGGCAATACATTTCTTGTATCGGCGTGGACTGAGGTTGTGTAGTATCTTATGAAAAACCTCTTTACCAACACCATTCTCGCCACTTACAAGTACATTTACATCGAATGGTGCAGCCTGTATGGCTGCAGAAATAGCTTCCTGAAGCAGAGGGCTTCGACCTGTTATCTGGAAGTTCTGTTGTATTGAAAGTATATCGTTTTTATCCATAATTGTTGCAAAGATAGCTTTTTTTTGTGATAATTGAGCAAAAGTGGCAATAAAATTAATAATGATTATGAAAAACTACATATCTTTGGCATAAATTTCAACAACCGCATAACACGTTGATATGCTATTTTGTGATTATGATAGATCAAATTAAAGAATTATATATCCAGACTTTTGGTCAGGAACCACGAGAGGTTAAGAAACTGTCTGGTGCTGGCTCCAATCGTCAGTATTACCGCATCGTGGGTTCCGATGGACATACTGTCGTGGGTGTGAAAGGTGATGACAAGCGAGAGAATCATTCGTTCGTCATGCTTGCTCGTCAGATGCACGGCAAGGGGCTTAATGTGCCAGAGGTATTCGCTGTTTCGGCCGACGAGACCATATATCTGCAGGAAGACCTCGGCAGCACTTCACTCTATGATGTCATTGTCCAGACGAAGAAGAACACCGACGAGTGGAACGGCAATTTGAAAGATTTGCTGGAGTCAGTGATGAGGGACTTGCCTCGGATTCAGTTTCTCACTGCCGATGGATATGATTTCGAGAACAGCTGTCGCGAGAAGGTCTTTTGTGACATGTCGATTCGCTGGGATCTTAATTATTTCAAATACTGTTTCCTCAAGCTCACTGGAGTCACTGTCGATGAAATCAGGCTCGAACAAGAATTCGACCTTCTTTCACAAACCATGCTTTCGGCTGCCGATATGTGCCAGACGCAAAGCTTCTTGTATCGTGATTTCCAGAGTCGCAATGTGTTAGTCAAAGATGGCAAGCCATATTATATCGACTTTCAGGGAGGCCATTGCGGACCTGTCTATTATGATGTAGCATCGTTTCTCTGGCAGGCAAGGGCAGGTTATCCCGAGTCGTTGCGCGAGGCTTTGATTGACACTTATGTCGAGTCTCTGCAGCCTTTCATGAAGATCGATAGTGCAACGTTCAGAGCCAATCTTGCACACTTCGTCTTCTTCAGGCTTTTACAAGTCCTTGGAGCCTATGGTCTGAGAGGCCTTCACGAAAAAAAGACAATGTTCATCACCCCGATAGCCAAGACTCTGTCCGAACTGCTGAAGTTTGAAAGCTATCCGTATATCCATTCCTTGCTTGAGCAGGTCTATGCCTTGCCTCTGTTTCATTCGCAGACCGAACAGGGTAGGCTTGTGGTTCGTGTCAGCAGCTTCAGCTACAAGAAAGGCATCCCCGAAGACTATTCGGGCAACGGTGGTGGCTTTGTGTTCGATTGCCGTGCGCCAAACAACCCAGGACGATATGATGAATACAAGAAACTGACAGGACTGGACCAGCCTGTGATCGATTTTCTTGAGAACAATTCTACGATGCCAGAATTCATACAGCATGTCTATGGACTTGTTGATTCTGCTGTCGAGACATACCTCAGTCGTGGCTTCACATCGCTCATGGTCAACTTCGGCTGCACAGGCGGTCAACATCGTTCGGTCTATTGTGCCCAGCATCTGGCCGACCATTTGGCAGAGAAATATCATGAAGCAAAGATAGTCTTGAATCATCGCGAACAGGGTATAAGCAAAGAATATAACTAACCCATCAAAAAAATATACAATGATTCAGTTTCAATGCGACTATAACGAAGGCGCACATCCAAAGATTATGGAACGCCTTTTGGCAACCAATATGGAACAGACAGTCGGCTATGGCAACGACCAGTATTGTGCATCGGCACGCAAGTTGATTCGCAAGGCTTGCGACAATCCAGCTGCAGATGTTCATTTTCTTGTAGGTGGTACACAGGCCAATGCCACTATTATTTCGTCGATACTGAAGCCTTATCAATGTGTGATATGTGCCCACTCGGCTCATATCAATGTTCATGAGACAGGTGCTATCGAACACGGAGGACACAAATGTCTGGCTCTTCCTGCTCACGACGGACTGATTTCGGCTTCGCAGATAGAGAAGGTATTGAAATCTCATTTCGAAGATGACGAGCCAGAGCATTGTGTCCAGCCAGGTCTTGTATATATCTCGTTTTCGAGCGAATACGGAACTCTCTATTCGAGCACAGAACTGCAACTGATAAGCGAAGTGTGTCACAGCTACGACATTCCTCTCTTTATCGATGGAGCAAGGATGGGATACGGATTGATGAGCGACGAGTGCGATATCACTCTTCCCGAACTTGCTCAGTTGGCCGATGTTTTTTATTTAGGAGGCACCAAACAGGGTGCTCTCTTTGGAGAGGCTGTCGTGATCACCAACGATAAGCTGAAGAGGGATTTCAGATACAACATCAAGCAAGGTGGTGGAATGTTGGCAAAAGGACGTCTGTTGGGAATTCAGTTCGAGACTCTTTTTACTGATAATTTGTACTTCGATATTGCTCGTCACGCCAATGTTCAGGCCATGAGAATCAAGAAAGCTCTTCAGCAGAATGGCTATTCATTTCTCATCGAAAGTCCAACAAATCAACAGTTCCCTGTTTTGCCTAACGAACTCATCGACGAACTGTCAAAAGAGTTTTTGTTCTCTGTCTGGGAAAAAGTTGACGACGACCATACATGTGTGCGTATCTGCACATCGTGGGCAACAAAACCCGAGAATGTCGATAAACTGATTGCAATGCTGTAATAGGATCTGATTGCATTTGTGTAATAAAAATGAAGGGTGTGTCAGTTGTATTGACACACCCTTTATTATTTGTCGTTTTGTTCCTTATTTCACAAGTACCTTTTCACCATCGATGATTTTCATAAGCAATTAGTTTTTAAAATAATGTGATGTTTTGTCGATGCAAATAGAATAATAATTTTACAAAAATGCAAATATTACCATTATTTGTTTATTCTTCCTTTTTTATTAGTCACCCTTTCTTGCGTATTGCGACCTTAGGGCTTTCGGAAGTTTCGATACTACGAGGTCGTATGACTCGTTGATCCATTGCTTCACATGCTCATCATCAAAACGCCCATAGAAGATATCGCTCCAGTGTTTCTTATTCCAATGCCAGGCGGGGGTAACGGCAGAGAACTGTTCGCGCAGTTCGATATTGCGTTCGGGCATGAGCTTGACGGCAAAGTGTGGGTCAGGACTGTTGGTTGTGGTATCGTCGCTGCCTAACCATAGGCAGAGAAAAATCTTGCCCTCGATGCGGAAGATGATATTGTCGTCACCAAACGGCTGGTCTTCGGTCACTCCATCGAGAGACAAGGTGTATTCTCTGATTTCTTCGATATTCATGTTTCATTGCTATTGATTATGCGTGCAAAGATAACTAGAAATTTGTGTAATTTCAATCAATAATGAAAAAAGATTGAGCAAAACAATGTATATTTTGAAAATATGATTATCTTTGCGCTGAAATTTACAACAATTTGATATGAATGAAATTATTCAGAACATTATCACACGACGCAGTGTGAAATCGTATAAGAACGTGATGCCTCCCATGCGACTCATCGAGGAGATTTGCAAGGCTGGCTCATACGCTCCATCGGGAATGGGTGCTCAGAGTCCAATCATCATTGCTGTGACCAACAAGGAGATGCGCGACCGATTGAGCCGCATCAACCTTCAGATTGTCACCAACAATAATTTAACCACCAGTTCTGGCCATTCCGACCCATTCTATGGAGCACCTTGTGTGTTGGTGGTACTTGCCGAAAAGAGCCGTGGCACCAGGATATATGACGGTTCGCTCGTGATGGCCAACCTTATGCTTGCTGCTCACAGCCTCGGTCTTGGCTCATGCTGGATACATCGCGCCAAAGAGACTTTCGAGACCGAAGAAGGCAAGGAGATACTGAAAAGCCTGGGCATAGAAGGCGAATATGAGGGAATAGGCAACTGCATAATCGGATATGAGGACTTGCCGCCAAAGGAGCAGAAACCTCGAAAGGAAGGTTATGTAACGTTCGTGAAATAAAAAGAAAAAAGCAAGCAGGGTAGAAGCTGCTTGCTTTTTTGTTCTTAGGTGGTTTCGAGAAGGGCAGTGGAGAGATAGCGCTCGCCAGTATCTGGGAGGAGAGCCACTATGCGCTTGCCGGCATTCTCTGGTCGCTGAGCAAGGACTGTTGCGGCATGGAGAGCAGCACCAGACGAGATGCCCACGAAGATTCCCTCTTCCTTGGCAATGGCACGAGCTGCAGCAAAAGCGTCTTCGTTGGCAACAGGGAGAATCTCATCTACCACCTCTGCGTTGAAGTTCTTTGGCACGAATCCTGCACCTATTCCCTGAATCTTGTGTGCGCCCGAAGGTTGTCCAGAAAGCACTGCACTTGAGGCTGGCTCTACTGCAACGACCTTGACAGCTGGGTTATGCTTTTTCAAGGCAGCACCAGCACCACTCACCGTACCGCCAGTACCTACACCTGCCACAAAGATGTCAATCTTGCCTTCGCTCTGGTCCCATATCTCTTCGCCAGTGGTGGCAAGGTGGATAGAAGGGTTGGCAGGGTTCTCAAACTGCTGGAGGATGACCGCACCTGGGATGCTGTCACGCAGTTCTTCAGCCTTGCGGATAGCGCCCTTCATGCCTTCCGAACCAGGAGTGAGCACTATCTCCGTTCCATAGGCAGCAGCAAGCTTGCGACGTTCGATGCTCATCGTCTCTGGCATTGTGAGAATGACCTTATATCCCTTGAATGCACCCACCAGACTCAGACCTACTCCAGTGTTTCCGCTGGTCGGTTCGATGATGGTGCTTCCAGGTTTGAGCACACCGTTCTTTTCAGCCTCAACTATCATATTGAGAGCCACACGGTCTTTTACACTACCTCCAGGGTTGAAGAATTCGACCTTGGCAATGATTTCTGCATTGAGCTGACGGTTCTTACTGTACTTCTGAAGCGCCACGAGTGGGGTATTGCCCACCAACTGAAGAATGTTTTCGTAAACCATAATCTTTTTCTTTCAATTTTTTTGACGATGCAAAGTTACAGCGAATATGTTTATTCTCCAAGAAGAATTGAAATTATAGAAAATATTACTATTTTAGCATCTGTTTACAGAAAATGTAACGAGAATAAAGCCCGAATTTCAAAAATTTCCTAATGACCTGAGTGAATTATGGCTTGACACCTTCCTCGTCATAGTCGATTACGAAGGTTGTTTCGGCTGTCTTCTTTGGAGCACAGCCCAATAATGTCATTGCGATGGCAGTCATTGCCAAAAGAGTCTTTTTCATTAAACATACAAAATATATAAAGTTTTTGCAAAATTAAATATTATTATTTATAATGTGAAATATTGAAGCGAAAACTTTGCCTCTAGAGTCCAAATTTTATGTTCTATAGCATAAAGATTATCAAAAAATGAAATAAAAGAATGTGTTTTTCAAAAATTTAACATATATTTGCCACAAACTTATACATCAGCATGAAAGAGAACATTGTCAAGCGCATAGCACGATTCTATTATGAAGGCTTCAAGCAGATGACCATCGGGCGCACCCTTTGGGCAATCATCCTTGTCAAGCTCTTCATCATGTTTGCCATCCTTCGAGTCTTCTTCTTCCAGCCAACCCTCAAGGGTAGTGACGAGGAAAAAGCCGATCAGGTGAGGATCAATCTTGTGAGTAAACAATAAATAATACCAATATTATCACTATCATCATGGATTCTGTTGTCGATTGGTCAAGAGCGCAGTTTGCTCTTACCGCATGTTATCATTGGATGTTCGTGCCTTTGACCTTGGGCTTAGGCATAGTAGTGGCTTTGCTCGAAACCATCTATTATCGCACACGCAAGCAGGAGTGGCTCGACATCTGCAAGTTTTGGATGATGCTCTTTGGCGTCAATTTCGCCATCGGTGTTGCCACAGGTATCATCCTTGAGTTTGAGTTCGGTACCAACTGGAGTAACTACTCTTGGTTTGTAGGCGACATCTTCGGTGCTCCATTGGCCATTGAGGGTATCTTTGCCTTCTTCTGCGAGAGCACCTTCTTTGCAGTTATGATGTTCGGCTGGAAGAAGTTCTCGCCAGGTCAGCATCTTGCTGCCACATGGCTTACAGCCATTGGCGCGACATTCTCGGCATGGTGGATCCTTGTTGCCAACTCATGGATGCAGTATCCTGTAGGCATGGAGTTTTCTGCCGATCAGATGCGCAATGTCATGGTCGATTTCTGGGCTGTGGCTTTCTCACCTGTTGCTGTCAATAAGTTCCTCCACACTGTTCAGGCTGCATGGTGCTTGGGCGGAGTGTTCGTGCTTGGCGTGAGCAGCTGGTATCTTCTCAAGAACAGGCATGTCGATTTCGCCATCAAGTCGATCAAGGTCGGCGGATTGGTCGGATTGGTCGGCATCCTTATGGCAATGCTCACTGGCGATGGTTCGGCCGTTCAGGTTACCAAGACCCAGCCGATGAAGCTTGCAGCCATGGAAGGTCTCTACGAAGGTCAGGAGGGTACGCCTCTCGTAGGCTTTGGCATTGTCAATCCTGATAAACGCTATGACAATGACGAAGATGCATTTCTTTTCGAGATCTCTATACCTAAGGGTCTGTCAATCCTCGGCCGTCATGACATGGATGCTTTCATCCCTGGCATCAAGGACATCATCGAGGGTAAGGATATGATCGATGGCAAGCTGGTCAATACCGTGCCTTATGCTGAACGTATCGAACGAGGCAAACTCGCACAGCATGCTTTGCGCGAGTTTACGATGGCAAAGCAGTCGGGCGATACCAAGGCAATGCAGGAGGCAGAGGCAGAGCTGAAGGAGCATTATCCATTCTTCGGCTATGGCTATTTCAATAGTGTCGATGAGGCGATACCAAACGTGCCTATGGTGTTCTATTTCTTCCACATCATGGTCATCCTCGGCGGTTATCTGCTCGTCTATATTCTCTTCACGATGTTCATGGCATATAAGCGACCAGAGTGGCTCACCTTCCGCTGGAAGAACATCATGCTCTTCCCTGTTGTGGCTCTTCTGTCTATCCCTCTTGTCTATATCTGCCACCAGTGCGGTTGGGCTGTAGCCGAAGTGGGTCGTCAGCCTTGGACCATTCAGGATATCCTTCCTGTTCAGGCAGCCATCTCAAGTCTTTCTGCTTCGAATGTCATGACTACCTTCATCATCTTTGCTGTCCTTTTCACTATCCTGCTCATTGCCGAAGTCGGCATCATGGTCAAGCAGATCAAGAAAGGACCTGGTACAGAACACTAATCAGAAACAAACAATCACAAATAGAAATTGAATATGGACTATACATTTCTTCAAGAATATTGGTGGCTTCTCATCAGCATATTGGGAGCCGTCTTGGTGTTCCTGCTTTTCGTACAGGGTGCACAGAGCATGTTTCTGCAGCCGATGTTGGAGTCACAGCGCGAGAAGATGGTCGAGGGCGTGGCTCATCGCTGGGAACTCACCTTCACCACTCTTGTAGTGTTTGGTGGTGCTTTCTTCGCTTCTTTCCCTTTGTTCTATTCCACCAGCTTCGGTGGCGCCTATTGGGTGTGGATGCTCATTCTCTTCGGCTTTGTCGTTCAGGCTGTGAGCTACAAGTATCGCAATGCTGAAGGCAATCTGCTCGGACGCAAGACCTATGATGTCTTCCTTTTTCTCAACGGCATCCTCGGGCCTGTGCTTCTCGGTGGAGCAGTCTCTACATTCTTCTTCGGAAGCGACTTCACCATTTCTAAATCTCTCATCGCTCAGGATGGCAGCATCATCTCACAGTGGGGACCGCTGCACGGACTTGAAGTGCTTGCCGATTGGCGCGTGGTGGCATTCGGTGTGATGGTACTCTTTCTCACCCGTGTGCTTGCTAACCTCTGGTACATCAATCAGATTGACGATGAGGACATTCGCTCTTGGAACCGTCGTCAGCTCCTGATCAATGCTCCAGTCTTTGTCGTTCTCTTCCTTGCCGTCTGTGCCGTATTGCTTATGGCCGATGGATATGAGACAGTGGGCGAACATGAGTTTGAGCTTGTCGAGAACAAGTATTTCTACAATCTCTTCGGCAATATCTGGCCTCTTGCGTTCTTCCTTGTGGGCACTGTATTGGTTCTCTATGGTATCATCATCTCCCTCATCAAGAAGTGCACCAAGGGCATCTGGTCGGCAGGTCTTGGCTCTGTCCTGGTTGTGATGTCGCTCTTCTGGATTGCAGGCTATTTCAATACCCCATACTATCCATCATATGCCGATGTCGCTTCATCGCTCACCATCTACAACTCTTCATCATCAGAGTTCACTCTTCAGGCAATGAGCATCGTGAGCCTCTTCCTTCCAGTCGTGATTGCCTACATCGTCTGGGTATGGCGCAAGTTCACAAAGTGAATGATTGTAGATTAAATTGCTACTTTTATAATTGAGAAAGTGACTTTTCTTTACAGAAATAGTCTATTTTGATATTTTGGATAGTAATTTTTGGTTTATTGACACAAAATATTCAAAACTTTTTTGTAATTTTGCCACAAGAATAATATTATAAAAATAATTATGGACAAAAAAACATTAAGAAAGATCTTCCTGATGGCGATATTCATTATGGTTGCAATTGGCTTTGTATCGTGTTCGTCAAGCGATGACAACGACGAACCAGAGCCAGTTCCTGTCATTCCTGAACTGGACCAGAAACTCCTGAATGGAATATGGATTTCAGGTGACATGGAGAAAGGTAATCTTTACACGATGCAGTTTACAGAAGACAAGGTCAGGACAATCGTGATTACCAACCGTAAAGAATATAAACAGTTTGAATACGACTACGAGGTAGAAGGTAACAATATCGTTTATATAGGGTCAAAAAGCACCGTGACGATAATTGTAAAGAGCTTTGCTGAGAACGAAATGGAAGTGGAGCTAAGCAATTATCCTGAAGTAGGCATGACAACAACAAACACCTACGTCCGCAGGTATCCAACCACGGCTCAAGGCATTGAGAATACCAACTGGAAGGTAAAGATGAATGTGCCTTGGGTAAATGCTATTACCGATGAGCTGACTCTGCCAGGCAATCTCACTATCGACGGCAAGAACACGATAAGCCTCGTCAATTACTCTGAGGTTTTCAGAAAGATCATTGGCGACGACTTCCGTATGATGTTCAATGATGACCAGACATTGGCACAGTTGATCACATCTGATGGCTCTTCGAATCTGAACTCCTATCCTTATGAACTTGATGGACATAATATGTCTTTCTTAATCTCTATCGGTTCGTATGGTACAATGGTCAATCATACGTTTTTCAAGACTGAGGAGGGAAGCTTGTGTTATATTCTCGAAAAGAATGCTGTCATTGCCTATACGCTCAACTACTTAGTGAAGGAAGCAGTTGCTCAAGGCTGCAAAATCAGTTCTGACGAATGGCTTGCCTTTGCCAGCAAGCTTAAGTCAAATCTCGAACTTTCCACACTCTTGCTTATTCTCGAGCCTGACACTTCTGGCAGAAACTATGTGAAGGAAGCTCTCATAGGCGGCAAATGGGTACGCATTGATGACGAAGGAGAGATGGATGTCATGGTATTTATGGAAGATGGCACAATGCTGAACTCTTTCACATACATTGAAGGAAACGGTGAGGCTAAATACCAATACAAGGTAGAAGGAAACAAGCTTACACTCATCAACAGCAACAATGTCGAGTTTCAATACACTGTTTTTCTTTCAGGCAACGAGTTGGTCATGAAGTCAACTGACTATTCTGACGTTTACTACCGACAGGCTGACTAATAGATTTTTTCTAAAAATTGATTTCACGCATATATATGCAAAGAGAAATAGCCCAAGGCAATCAATGCCTCGGGCTATTTCTCTGTTAGCGTTATGCAAAAAAAACTTTACGTTATATTATGAGTTGAAAATGACATTGCCTTATCTATTGAAGAAGCCATTGTCACCGAGCGACTTGGCAAGGCGAGGAGTGGCAGAAGCAGCTGTTACATCAACAGGAAGCCATACCTCCATGCCGCCTTTCTGTCCACGGTGATCCCATGCATAATAAGGAATGAGCGTGAGCTTGCCGTTCTTCACTACGAGGTTATGCTTGGCATCGTAACTGAGAGTCTGCACATCAGAAGTGGTGACTGTCACGATAGGGAAGTTGTTGCCTGCTTCGGTAGTGAGAGTAGCATCAGCTGCCTTGAATGTTGCATTCGGATTGAGGAGATAGGTGCGAACGTCGGCATCGTTGTCTGGCCATTCTGCACAATAGACGAGCGGACCGCGCTCGATGCTCACCATGCCACGGTCAGCCTCTACTGCATGATTGGCAGCAACCATCTGAACAGGCATGTCGAAGGTCAACTGCACCTTATCGCCCTTCTTCCACTTGCGTTCGATGGTGAGATAGCCATCGGCAGTGATGTTGCCGGCACAGTCGATAGCCTCGCCGTTGACTGTTACTACAGTTGCAGCCGGCTTGGCAGAACCAACGTATGCATAGAGGTCGCTTGGCACAGGGCTGCCCTTTGTCCAACCAGGGATACGCACCTTGAGGGCAAACTCCTTGGCTTGGGTCTTGCCAATGCTGATATTCACTGTTCCGTCGTATGGATAGCCTGTCTGCTGCTCTATCTGCACTTTCTTGCCACCTACCAAGAGATTGGCTGTATTAGGCAGGAAGAGGTTGACATAGAGCGACTGGTCCTTCACAGCATAGACATAGCCAGGGAGTGAAGGAATGAAGCGCGAGATGTTGGACGGACAGCAGGCACAGCCAAACCATGCCTTGCGTGCATAGTCCATATCGCTCGCACAAGCCAATGGGTTAGGGTAGAAGAACGCATCGCCTTCGAGTGAAACGCCAGCTATGAGGGCATTGTAGAGAGTGCGCTCCACCACATCGTAATACTTCGATTCTCCGTGGAGGAGGAAGAGACGATGGTTGACATAGACATTGGCAATGGCAGCACAGGTCTCGCAATAGGCATCGGCATTTGGCAACTCATAGTTGTCGCCGAAAGCCTCGCCATTGTGACGTGCGCCCACACCACCGGTGATGTAGTATTTCTTTGAGACAATATTGTCCCAAATCTTGTCGATAGCCTTCAGATAGGCACTGTCGCCCGTGATGGCAGCCACATCGGCCATACCAGCATACATATAGCCAGCACGAACTGCATGACCCACAGCCTCGTCCTGATCGACTACTGGGATATGAGCCTGACTGTACATATCCTTGCGAGTGGTCTTGCCTCGGCGGTCGAGGAAGTACTTTGCCTGATCGAGATACTTGCTGTCGCCCGTAGCGAGATAGAGCTTTACGAGTCCCATTTCGGCAATCTGATGACCAGGAACGCGATCCACCTGATTCTCGCCAAGACCCACTTCGCGACATACGCAGTCGGCATAGCGGATGGCGATGTCGAGGAAGTTGCGCTTGCCTGTTGCCTGATAGTGAGCCACTGCACCCTCGAGCATATGACCGAGGTTGTAGAGCTCATGGCTCGCTTCCTCTACCTTCTCCCAGCGCTTGGTGCCTACCCATGAGTGAGGCTTGCTTGGTGCCTTGGTGAGAGGTGTGTAGAGATATCCGTCAGGCTCCTGAGCACTGCCGATGACGGCAATTACGCTGTCGAGATACTGTGTGAGCGGACGACCTTTGTACATTGCCTTTGGATAAGTCTGGAGCAGATAGCTCGCACCCTCGATGGTCTTGTATGGGTCGGTATCATCGAAAGTGAAAGTCCAACCCTTATCAGGAAACTCCTGAGTAGGATCCATCAGATGCTTGTGGGCATTGCTGAAATTGGTGTAACGGCCTGTCTCCTCACATTTCGAGAAGGCAAGAGGGATGGTCACTTCGCGGCTCGCAGTGAGACGCTGGCCCCAGAAACCTTCGTTCACCTTGACCGATGTGAACGGCACAGGCGTGATAGGATACCCTGGGACTTGGCTTTGAGCTATCATGTTGCCTGCCAAGAGAGAGCAGGCAACTGTGTACAAAAGTCTTTTCATTGTTATGATGTTTTGGTAGGATAATATTTGAAGATTCGAATTCTGTTACTTCTCCATCTGCCACCAGTCGAAGTTGAAGAGGTTGCGTTTCTGCTGCTTGGTTCCCTTGAAGACAAGGTAGAGGTCATGCACACCACGCGCATTCTCAAGCTTTGTAGAGAACTCCTCATACTTGAACTTGGTGTATGGCACATCAATAGTGCCAGCAAGTGGTCCATCAACATCGTCTAAGCGCACTTCTATGCTTCCGCCATAAAGGTTTGATGATACAGAAGCGGTAAACAAGCTTGCACCCTGACCCATGTCAACGCCCTTGATCATGATATACTCACCCTCATCAATGTCAGTTACAAAGAGCGTAGGATTCCATGGACCCGAAGGGTTCTGACGAGTAGTCTTCAATCCATATCCCCAAGCCATTGTCTCTGCTTCGACTCGTCTGAATGGGTCGAACGTGCCCACTTGGTTCAGTTTGGCATCGAGGAAATAAGGCAGTTCCTGAATAGTGCCATCGGCATTGTATGTCATCTCTGCAGCAGACACACTTCTGCGTTCGGCATGTCGGCTCGACTCCAGACGGAAGATGTCGTAGTTCAATCCGAAGCAGTAAGACTTGCCTTTGAACTCGATGATACCAGGATGGTTACCTCTGGTCTGAGGCGTATGATCCATGATATGTCCTTTATGCTCCCATGGACCTGTCGGGCTCTTGCTCATGGCATAGCCAATGCCCTCAGGACAGCAGGTTGAGGCAAAAGCCAGATAATACCATTTCTCGCCCTTGGCATTTTTTCTTGACCAGAACCAGGGTCCTTCCTGATAGTCTTCTATGCGGTCCATGGTCATGATCTCTCCAGATGTCGAAATCATGTCCTCATTGAGTTTTACGCAATAGGTATGAGGATTGCCCCAATACATATATGCCTGACCATCATCGTCAATCCATACTGCAGGATCGATGTCAAACCAGTGATCTGTCCTCCATACAAGCGGTTTGCCGAGAGGGTCGGTAAACGGACCATAAGGAGAGTCGGCAACCAGAACGCCTATGCCATGGCCGTGAATAGGGCAATACATATACCACTTGCCGTTGCGTTCGACGACATGTTCTGCCCATGCACCATTGTCTCCTTTATACCATTTAAAGTTCTTCAGCGAAGCCACGGCTCCGTGGTCCTGCCAGTTGACCATGTCGGTCGAGGTGTAGAGCAGCCAGTCCTTCATCTTGAAACCTTCTGAGTCGTCTTCATCGTGGGTAGTGTAGAGATAGACTGTGTCGCCATGCACATAAGGTGCTGGGTCGGCTGTATATTTGGTCTGGATGAGAGGCAGATTTAATTTAGCTGCCGACTTGTTCTGACCCATTGCTGTAACAAAAGGCAATATTGTGATGCCTAATGTAAGGAGTGTCGATGATTTCATTGTGTTTTGAGATTTAAAAATAATGTAATGAGAGGGAGTAATAGAAATTTATATTTCAATCGCACTACCGCTGTAGCTTACTGCCTTGGCAGGAGCAGCTAAGCCATTCTTGATAATCACGACATTGAACATGCGCGATTTGAGCATTCCGTCGTATGAGCCCTTGCGCTCGCCGATGGTGAGCTTCTGTGCCTTGTCGTCCCACTTGAATCCGATAGTGGTGAACGCGCCCTTCTCGTAGTTGTAGTTGTCGAATTCGTCTTCATAGAGCGTGAACTCGCCATCTGCACCTGCATAGACGCGGATCTCAAGATTGTCCCACTTCTTCTCGGTGGTGTATTGCACTTCAGGACCGATAGGCACGATGCTGCCAGCCTTGACATAGAGAGGGATGGTGTTGAGGTGTGTAGGGATGGTGATGGTCTTGCCACCGGCAATCAGCTCATTGCTCCAGAAGTCATACCACTTTGCGCCCTTTGGCAGATAGACCGTTGCCGACTTTTCGGCTGTGAAGTCGGTGTTGAGATAGTTGGCCTTTTCCTTGTCGTTGGTGTTGCTGTGATCCCAGCCACTCATAGCATCTACCTTGATCACCTTCTCGGTAGTATATTGTGCCTCAAGGATAGGAGCAGTGAGGAGAGCAGGACCGAACATATACTCATCGCCAATCTCATAGACATTCTTGTCTTTAGGGAAGTCCATCATCAATGCACGCA
>SAMEA3663243__coassemble_127_pt1 | contig 22901 bp, 20 predicted proteins | sample SAMEA3663243__metabat2_high_PE_019 | metagenome-assembled genome bin SAMEA3663243 (sample SAMEA3663243) | pig gut metagenome | biome: pig gut; feature: pig-associated habitat; material: faeces | place: China | collected 2013
GTATAGGTCGTGTGGCATTGATGGGCGAAGCGATGGTGATGGGGAGATGCTTCAGACCATAATAGGCGCAAATCCAAGAACTAAGCACTATGGCAGACTTGATGATGATATATAGGTGGTGGGATGGGGCAGGGGTCGGGATATAAAGCGTGTTGCCAGGCTGAAGTACCCCTGCAGATGAAAGCAGGACAAGGGGAAGGAAGATGAGCGAACAGAATACCGTGTTGAGAAACAGCACAGGGATTACTGCATTGTCTTTCAACGACATCTTCTTGAACACGTCATAGAAGCCTAGGAGCATGGCGCTCGTGAAGGCAAGAACTAACCACATGATGATTGTCTGAATGAAATTATTGTCACATCATGTGCAAACCTGCCTTGATCAGAGCCTGAACCGACATTTCTGGGTCTTTTGCCAAAAGCTGGGTGATAGCTTTGTTGGCATTGGCCAATGGATAACCAAGAGCAATGAGAGCCTGGATAGCTTCGTCTCCGTTTTCGTTCTGAGCCACTACGGCAGATGTGGCAGCTGTTGCGGCGGCAATACCGAGGTTGCCTATCTTGTCTTTCAGATCGACGATGATGCGCTGAGCGGTCTTGCTGCCTATGCCCTTGACATTCTTGAGCTGGCGGTCGTTGCCCGTCGAGATGACTGCAACAAGTTCGTCGGGAGAGAGGCTCGACTGAATGCAACGTGCAGTGTTCGGTCCTACTCCGCTTACCGAGATGAGCAGCCGGAAGATGGCGCGTTCCTGTTTTGAGATGAATCCATAGAGCTGGTGTGCGTCTTCGCGTATGCTCTCGTCGATATATAGTTTGAACACTTGTCCAATCTTTAGCTTGTCGTAGGTATAGACCGAGATGTTGCACTCATATCCGACTCCAGCACATTCGATGATGGCCTTTGTAGGGTCAAGCTCGGTTACCTCTCCTTTTAAATACTCAATCATTTTCTGTCGGTTTTATGTCTTTTCTGCAAAGCGGAACTTTGCTGAACGGTTATTGTTCTTTTATTTTCAATTGCAGTTTCATGGCTTCTCCGTCAAGGAAGGCGAGAGCCTCTTCGCGGTTGTTGCCTATCACTCCATCGAGGATTGCGTCTTTGAGCGCATTCTTGAGCAAGCCCACCTCGCGGCAAGGAGCGAGGCTATAGCGTTCCATGATCTCGATGCCATCGACTGGCGGTTGCCAATTGCGTATGCGGTCTTTCTCTTCGATTTCAGCCATCTTCTGACGTACTATCTTGAAGTTTTCGGTGAAGCGTCTTACCTTCTCCGGGATTTTCGAGGTTACATCGGCTGTGCACAGTATCATGAGATCATCGATGTCGTCTCCCGCGTCGAAGAGCAGTCGGCGTATCGCCGAGTCGGTAATACCTTCATCGGCAAGACAGATTGGACGCATGTGGAGTGAAACGAGTTTCTCAACATATTTCTCTTCGGCACCGAGAGGCAGTTTCAGGCGGCGGAAGATTGGCAGTACCATTCGGGTGCTGACGTAGTCGTGGTTGTGGAAAGTCCATCCAATCTTCTCGTCGTAGGCTTTCACTTTTGCCTTTCCCAGGTCGTGCATCAGGGCCGCCCAGCGCAGCCATAGGTTGTCCTTGCTCACTGCAGCCACATTGTCGAGCACGGTCAGTGTGTGCACGAAGTTGTCTTTGTGTCCTCGTCCGTCGCGATTCTCAATACCTGCCAGTGCTTGCAGTTCTGGCAATATGATCTGGAGCAGGCCGCAACGCTGCAGTTGCATCCAGCCCACCGATGGCTTGTCGCACATCATTATCTTGTTGAGTTCTTCGATGATGCGCTCGCCCGAAATAATATTGATGCGTTCTCTCATTCGAGCAATAGCCTCGAAGGTTTCTGGCACAATCTTGAAATTGAAACGGCAGGCAAAGCGGATGGCACGCAACATACGCAGCGGGTCGTCGCTGAAGGTGATGTCAGGGTCGAGAGGTGTGCGTATCAGTCCTTTCTCCAGATCGTTCAAACCTCCGAAAGGATCGACGAGTTCGCCAAAGCGATGGCTGTTTAGACATATCGCCATGTCGTTGATGGTGAGGTCACGGCGGTTCTGGTCGTCTTCGAGTGTGCCGTCTTCGACCACAGGCTTGCGGCTATCGTGTGAATATGATTCTTTGCGGGCTCCTACAAACTCTACCTCCAGATGATTATGCTTCACCTGGGCAGTGCCGAAATTGCGATAGACAGCCAACGAGGTATGCTTACCAAGACGCTTGGCAACAGCCTGGGCAAGTTCGATGCCGCTGCCCACTGTCACGCAGTCAATGTCTTTCGAAGGACGTCCGAGAAAGATGTCTCGCACATATCCGCCCACCACATAACATTCCCTGCCTAAGCGGTCTGCTTCTTCGCCAATGATGTGAAATATTGGCAAGTTGAGTTTGCATTTTAGTTGCTCTTGAGTCAGTTTTTCTATCATTTTCTTCTTGTTTGTATATTTTTTCTCAGAAACCTTTAGCGTTTCAAAAATTATTCCTACCTTTGTCGTGTGTTTTTCATGGTATAAGATTTAAGGTTAGTGAAGATGGTCTGTTGTGAAACAGACCTCTTTTTTTGTTATTATTCCTTTCCCATAATCTCTTTCCAGTCGTCGGCATCGAGTTCTTCGAGGTCATCGAGCGAGAAATCAAACTCGTCGATATATTCCGGAGTGTTGAATTCATCGATGTCTCGACGATCCTTCTTTGTCGGACGACCCAGACCCTTGGCTCGGTCAATGAAGCCGTTCATGCGGTTGAGTTCGAGTATTTCGAGCTGGTCTTTTGGAGTCACGTTCTCCATGAATCCTGGCACAAGTTTCGCCCCCATTCGGTTTTCGGTCAGGGCGAGTACCTTGAACGAGTAGGTAACAGGCGGTTTTCTTACCTCTATCACTTCTCCCACCTTGATTGTGCGCGAAGCTTTTACTTTCTGTCCGCCTATCGTGACACGTCCTAACTTACATGCGTCAGAAGCGATGGTGCGAGTCTTGAAGATACGCACTGCCCACAGCCATTTGTCAATTCTGCTCATTCTTCTCTTCTTTGTTTTCGGCTGGCGTTTCTGTCTTTGCAGGAAGTCCTCCATTGTATTTGTTCATTGCTCTCTGAGCGCCTTCAAGACAGAACGACTCGATGAATTTTGTTGTCACTTCAAGCCGTTCGGGCATCATGTCCTCTTCTTCCTGTGGGAAATGTCCGAGCACCCAGTTCACCTGTGCTCCCTTTGGAAAATCACCGCCTACTCCAAAGCGCAGACGAGTAAAGTTCTGTCCGCCGCATTTGTTGGCAATGTCTTTTAGCCCATTATGCCCACCATCCGAACCCTTTGGCTTCATGCGCAATGTTCCGAAAGGCAGGGCTATGTCGTCACAGATAATCAGCACATGATCGATGGTGATGCCCTCTTCCTGCATCCAATAGCGCACCGCATTGCCCGAGAGGTTCATATATGTATTTGGCTTGAGCAGCTTTAGTATCTGGTTTTTTACGCGGAATTCGCAGGTCGCACCATAACGGTTCTCCTTGAATTTGGCATTATGTGCCTCTGCTAAAGCGTTGACCACTCGAAACCCTATGTTGTGGCGAGTGCCCCAGTATTCTTCACCGATGTTGCCGAGACCGACAATAAGATATTTCATAATTGACAAAGAAAAATAAAAGGTTTAAGAACCAAAGAGTCCTTAAACCTTAGAATTTTGTTGATGAATGGATTACTTACCCTGAGCACGTGAAGCACGAGTAGCCTTAACACCAGCAACGATTACACTCTTTGGAGTTACAATCTCAAGATTGTCGTAAGAGAGAGCTGCAACGTTGAGAGTCTTGCCAAGGTTGATGCTTGATACGTCAACCAAGAGACGCTCTGGAATGTTAGTCCAAAGACCCTTAACTGTGAGGTCGCGAACCTGCTTAACAAGCTTACCACCGGCCTTAACACCTTCTGCGTGACCCTCGAGCTTAACTGGAATCTTGACAGTGATAGGCTCGTTCTCGTCGAACTTCAGGAAGTCGATGTGATAGAGCTCTTCGTTTACTGGACCAAACTGCAACTCCTTGATGATAGCCTTGCACTCAGCACCGTCGATGTTGAGGTTAACAGCATGAACCTGGCTGGTATAGATGAGGTTACGAACTTCAGTAGCCTTTACGGTGAAAGATACTGCTTCGCCCTTACCGATGAGGTTGCAAGGAATAAGACCGTTAGCGCGAAGGTTCTTAGCTGCCTTCTTGCCTGCTTCAGTGCGCTTGGCACCATTCAAATTGAATTCTCTCATTTTAATTAAGTTTTAAAAGTGTTACTCAAAATTGCTTTTTGGACAATCTCCCATCACACGAATCCAGTGGGATCTTTATATTGACCTAATGGCCCAGATTCACCATCGGATGCTGATGCTTAATTTCAAAAGCGGCGCAAAGTTACTGTTTTTTTGCATAACAACCAAATATTAACCTTCCTTTTTTCTACATTTATATAATAATGTGATGTTTTTTTGTTTTTTTTTTGATAATAATTATCCATCATATGTCATAAATTGCTATATTTGCGCCTAACTTTAGTTTGATTATCAACATTACAAAGTAATTATATTATGGAACAGATTGATTGGTCAACATTGGGATTCGGCTATCGTAAAGCCGACTACAATGTACGTTGCACTTACAAAGATGGTAAGTGGGGAGAATTAAGAGTTAGCGATTCAGAAGAAGTTACTATGCACATGGCTGCTACTGTGCTTCACTATGGTCAGGCTTGTTTTGAGGGTCTGAAGGCTTTCCGTGGCAAGGATGGCAAGATCCGTGTGTTCCGTATGGACGAGAACGCTAAGCGAATGCAGAATTCATGTAATACTATTCTTATGCAGCCGCTTCCTGACGGACTCTTTGAGGAGGCTGTCAAGAAGGTTGTGAAGCTCAACGAGCATCTCGTACCTCCTTATGAAACAGGCTGCTCGATGTATATCCGTCCTGTGCTTTTCGGTACAGGTGCTCAGGTTGGTGTTCATCCTGCCGATCAGTATGAGTTCATAGTTTTCGTAATGCCTGTTGGTCCATATTTCAAGGACGGTTTCCATGCTGCACCTTGCTGTATCATGCGTGGCTATGACCGTGCAGCTCCTCTCGGTACTGGTCGCGTTAAGGTAGGTGGTAACTATGCGTCAAGCCTTGCCTCTGGTGTCATTGCCCATGAAAAGGGATACAATGCAGTCATTTATCTCGATGCTCGCAGCAAGCGTTTCATCGACGAGTGCGGTCCTGCCAATTTCTTCGGCATCAACGGCAACTCTTACATTACACCAGATTCTGAGTCTATCCTGCCTTCTATCACAAATATGTCAATCCAGCAGGTGGCTCGCGACCTTGGTCTCAAGATTGAGGTTCGTCCTATGCCAGTCGAAGAGCTTGCTTTCCTCGATGAGGCTGCCATGTGTGGTACTGCTGCCGTGATTGCTCCTATCAGCCGCGTTGATGACCTCGATGAGAACAAGACATATCAGATCTTGCCAGACCGTACTCCAGGCCCTGTTTGTACCAAGCTTTACGAGACACTCCGTGGCATTCAGTATGGCGACATCGAAGATACTCACAACTGGGTGACTATCATCGAGTAACCGTTAGTCTTTTAGTTTTCAATTTGTCAATTTCAAATTCTATCAAGTTGATAAATTTCGATCTTAAAAAAATCAAGGTAATAGTGTTCGATGTCGATGGGGTTCTGTCGGCATCGACTGTTCCTATGGATGCCGATGGTCAGCCTGTGCGCACGCTCAATATCAAGGATGGCTATGCCATTCAGCTTGCTGTCAAGAAAGGACTCGAGATTGGCATCATCACAGGAGGCAAGACCGAGCAGATCCGCTGTCGTTATGCCTCGTTGGGTGTCAAGCACATCTATATTGGTTCGTCGGTCAAGATTCTCGACTTCCAGGATCTATTACAAAAGACAGGTACTGCTGCCGATGAGGTGATGTATGTGGGTGACGATATCCCTGACTTTGAGATTATGCAACAAGTCGGTTTGCCTTGCTGTCCTGCCGATGCTGCTCCAGAGATTAAGGCAATATCGAAGTATGTGTCGCCGTTCGCTGGCGGCAATGGCTGCGGACGTGATGTCATCGAACAGGTCATGAAGGCTCAGGGACTGTGGATGCAAGGTGCTGCGGCTTTTGGGTGGTAACATTCTACATTTATCTGCCGATGAAATCTAATTTGAAGCTTTTGCTGGCAAGCAACAGTCCTCGCCGCCGCGAGTTGCTTTCAGGCCTTGACATCCCGATGGAGGTAGTCAAGCTTAAGGACATCGAGGAGACCCATCCTGCCGAACTTAAAGCGGGCGATATCCCCTTGCACATTGCCAAGCTCAAGATGTCTGCCTATGAGTTTCCGCTCAACGATGGTGAGGTGCTAATCACTGCCGACACCGTCGTCTGGCTCAAAGGAAAGCTCATGGAGAAACCCAGGAGCGAGACTGAGGCATGTGCCATGCTCAGGGAACTGTCGGGCATGACACATCAGGTCTATACTGCTGTGTGCCTGCGTTCTGCCTACGACTCGACGAGTTTCGTCTGCGAGTCTGATGTCACATTTGCTCAGCTTACCGACGAACAGATTCGCTATTATGTCCAGACATATAAACCACTCGACAAGGCTGGTGGCTATGGTATCCAGGAGTGGATTGGCTATGTCGGAATAGAGGGCATTCGTGGCAGCTATTTCAATGTGATGGGACTTCCCGTCCGCCGTCTTTATGCCGCATTAATGACATTAAAAACAAATATATGAAAAAACTCTTCTTAGCACTTGTTGCTCTTCTCGCCTTGGTTTCGTGCAACCGCCAGAAGCCTTACACTATCACAGGCACATTCGATATTCCCGATTCGCTGAATCTTGGCGACACAATCATTGCGCGTGAGCCTCTTGATGGTACTTATGTCTATATGCTCGAACTTGACGGCGAACCTATCGACTCTGCTTTGGTTCTGAACGAGACATTCTCTTTCTCGGGTAATGTCAAGGCTGATGAAGCTTTCTTTGCCTATATCGCTTGCGACTATTCCTATGGCATCATTGCCGTTGAGCCTGGCGACTACAGCATCAACATCGGCGAACAGGTACTTGCTTATGGTTCGCCAACCAACGATGCCATCAACGATTTCGATGCCAGTACGGCAGAGATAGAGGAGGAGATAGGTTTGCGTCTGCAGGCTGCTGTCGAGGCTGCTGGTGGTTATCCCGGTGATAGCATCCTGATGCCTTTCTACATCGAATTTGGCGAGAAATATGATGCTCTGATCGATTCAGTCTATAATGCCAACCCTAAGAATCTCGTGGGTGTCTATGTCATCAATATCAAGACTGCCGAGGCTCAGAGTGTCGATGACCTTGACATGATGCTCGAAGACTATGACGAATATATCGTCAACTCTCCGTTGATGGAGGCTCGACGTCAGTATCTCATTGCTAATGAATCCGACCTTAGGTAAAGTCCCGACCGACCGTATCATCCTTGGCATAGACCCTGGCACCAATGTTATGGGCTATGGCGTATTGCAGGTGAACGATGGTAAGCCTCATCTGCTCGTGATGGGAGTTCTCGAATTGAAGAAGTTCGAGAGCCATTACTTGCGTCTGCGCCGCATCTATGAGAGGGTGCTTGGGCTAATCGACCAGTATCACCCCGACGACCTCGCCATAGAGTCGCCGTTTGTCGGCATCAACCCTGCCTCGCTCATCAAGCTTTGTCGTGCACAGGGTGTGGCAATGGCTGCCGCTGTCGAACGCGATGTCCCGATTTTTGAATATGCCCCGACCAAGATTAAGATCTCAATCACGGGCAATGGCGCTTCGGCTAAGGAACAGGTAAAGGCGATGCTGCGGAATATTTTGAAACTTAGTGACGAAGATATGAACGATAAACTCGATGCCTCTGATGCGTTGGCTGTTGCCATGTGCCATTACTACGAGACATGCCGTGTTATCCCCACCACTCGCTCTGGCGGACGTAACACCTGGTCGTCGGGTGCAGCCAAGACCTCATGGGCAGAGTTTGCACGCAAGAATCAGGAACGAATAAGGAAATAGCATTTTTATATTTTACTGCAATGACACTTAATGAATATCAGGATGGTGCTCGCAGCACCGCCATTTATCCCCAATCGCGTCAGATCATCTATCCAACCTTGGGTCTCACCGGCGAAGCTGGCGAGGTGGCCGACAAGGTCAAGAAGGTGATTCGTGACAACAACGATGAGTTTACCGACGAACGCAAGCGCCAGATTGCTCTCGAATTGGGCGATGTGCTATGGTATGCGGCTTCCCTTGCCCACGACCTCGGTTACACGCTTGATGAGGTGGCTCAGATGAATCTCGACAAGCTCGCTTCGCGTATGCAACGCGACAAGATTCATGGCAGTGGCGACAATCGTTGATCCTTTATTAATTTTATTAATGTACTATGAAGAAACTCTTTATCACTCTTGCCGCCATCGTCGTGGTGTTATTGATAGCCCTTGTGGCTATTGCCGACCACGCACTTGAGATGGCTATTCACCCCGACAACAACAAGACGCGCGACATTGCGCTTTGCTATTCCAAGGTCTATAATGCCTATCCCGAACTCGAGCAGTGGCACGACTCGCTTGTCGCCAATGGTTTGTGGCGCGACACTATGCTCGTGGCAGGCGATGGCTCTATGCGTCACGGACTCATTCTACAGCACGACTCTGTGCCGACGGGTGCTTCGATAGTGGTTCATGGCTATACCGACAATGCGCCTATTATGTTGCGCTATGTCTATCTGCACTACGAGGTCTTAGGACGTAATGTCGTGGTGCCCGAACACTATGCCCATGGGGAAAGTGATGGCGACGATATCCGCTTTGGCTGGCTCGACCGTCTTGACATCCGAGATCTGTGGCTGCCTCTCACACATCAGCTCTGGCACGACCAGAATATCGTTGTCCATGGTCTCTCGATGGGCGGTGCTATCACCATGTTCCTCTCGGGCGAAGCCATTCCCGACTCGCTCCGTCTCTCTGCATTTATCGAAGACTGTGGCTACACCTCTACGTGGGATCAGCTCTCATATCAGGCCGAGGAGATGGGCTTTCCTGCTTTCCCGGTGCTCGATGTCGCCAATATCATTTGCCGTCACCGTTATGGCTGGGACATGAAGGAGAGCAACGCGCTTGCTCAGCTTGCCAAATGTACTCGTCCGATGTTGTTCATCCATGGCGATGCCGATGACTATGTGCCCACCGAGATGGTCTATCGCAACTACGATGCCAAGATAAGTGGTTACAAGGAACTGATGGTAGTGCCTGGTGCCAAGCACGCCCGTTCGATTCATGAGGCATGGGACGATTATGTGCGTCGTGTCGAGAGTTTCCTCGCCAAAGTTGAGCAATAAAAAAATCCTCCCGACTCTCACGAGCTAAGAGGATCTCAATAATCATTCACTTATTGTTACCATAATGTACCGCAAAGGTATAGTGTTTTTTTTTATCTTCCAAATTTTTTTGCTATTTTTTTTGAAATTTGTCGTTTTTTTGCCAAAATAGCCTGATTTTTGTCTTTTTCGATGTTTTTTTAGTGGAAATTTACGATTTTTCTGCTTCTTTTTGACGTGTCCGCCAGACATACCACACCGACATCATCATTCCTGGAATAGTGAGCCAGCACGCGCGGATAAAGAATTGCGTGTAGCCAATGTCTTGCTGCCAGTAACCCGAGATGATGGTTGGCAGTGCCATGCCTATTGCCATGAGGGCGGTGAGGAAAGCATAATGCACGGTCTCGTATTCGCCTTTGGCGCATTGCAGCAGATAGACAGTATAGGCGGTGAAGCCAAAACCATAGCCAAACTGCTCGATAGCGATGCATGTCCCGACCACCGACAGGCTCTCAGGCTGTACAATCGACAGATAGACATACAGCAGGTCGGGGATGTTGAGCGCAAGTGCCATAGGGATGATGCAGCGACGAAGGCTGTAATGTGCGATGCTGATGCCGCCTATTATTCCTCCTGCCGTCAGAGCTATCATGCCCAAGGTGCCGTATAGGAACCCATATTGCTCGTTGTCGAGTCCTATGCCTCCGTTTTCGACCGAGTCTTTCAGGAAGAGCAGTGTCACTTTCGACAGGAAGGCCTCGCCCAGTCGATAGGTGAAGACGAAGAGGAGCAGGAAGAAGAGTTCCTTAACCGAACGGCGGGTGAAGAAAGTGACGATGCTCTCGACATAGCTTGTCCTGATGGCTTTCATGTTATCCATGATGTCACGTTTCTCCCTGAGGTTTTCTTCTTTTTCTACTTTGGGCAACATAAAGTGATAGCCTGCAAATAGTGCCATGAATGTCACTGCGATGATGCCGAAGGTAAGTTGCCACGACACAGTGACACCGTAGCCCGATTTCTCGAATCGTCCTGTCAGCCATACCAATACGCCTGTAGCAAGTAGCCATCCCATGCGGTAAGCCATGTTGCGTATGCCCACAAAAAACGACTGTGCGTCTTCGTTCAGAGCCTTCATGTAGTAGCCGTCACACGAGATGTCGTAGGTGGCCGATAGCAGTGCTGCGGTAGCTGCTGATATCGTTACGGCATATTGCCATATACTCGTCGATAGCGTCAGCGAGGTGACGAGGAATACCAATGCCAGGCCTGCCTCCATCAGCATCATCCACCGCCGCTTGGTGCTTATCGAATCGACCAGCGGACTCCATAGGAATTTCAGCGACCATGGTATGCTCAGCATTCCCGTGATGGCTGCTACCGATCCGTTACTCATGCCCATGTCGGCAAGCAATGCCACCATCAGGGTGTTCACGATGGCATAGGGCAGTCCTTCGCCCAGATAGGCCGACAGCACCCACGGCCAATGATTTGGATAGTAGTTTTTGTTCATTTTCTTTTATAAAAGAGAGTTAACACTCGCTAACTCCCATTATCTTGACGTGAAAAACTGTTGCAAAAGTAGGCAAACTCCATAACAAATGCAAACTTTCCATATCTAATTTTGTAAATGTGCGATAAAAGTATTAACTTTGCGCATATTTATTTATGATGAAACGTATTATCTCGACCATATTACTCGCGATTTCGGTGGCGGTCTGCAGCTTTGCTCAGATCAACACCGACCGTGTACTCGCTATCGGACGCAATGCGCTGTATTTTGAGGATTATGTACTCTCAATCCAGTATTTCAACAATGTGATAGCGGTCAAGCCCTATCTTCCAGAACCATTCCTCTATCGTTCGATTGCCAAAGTCTATCTCGAAGATTATACCGGTGCCGAGCAAGATGCTACGGCGTGTCTCGAGCGCAATCCCTTTGTCGTGACTGCCTATCAGGTGCGAGGCATTGCACGTCAGAACCTCAAGGATTATGACGGAGCAATCTCTGATTTCCTACAAGGTCTTCAGATCCAGCCCGAGAATAAGGTTTTTCTGCGCAGTTTGGGCGTGTCGTATGCGCTCAAGGACGATTTCGCCAAGGCCGATTCCTGCTTTGAGAGTTTCATCTCGATCTTCCCATCAGAACCATCGGCTTATATCACACGCGCTCAGCTCAAGATGGAGATGAATGACAGTGTCCAGGCTCTTGCCAATCTCAACAAGGCCATCGACCTCGACAAGAGTTCGTCTTATGCTTTCGGCTTGCGCGGTATGTTGCTCGAAGCCAAGCAGCGGCACACCGAGGCAATCAGCGACCTAGACATGGCAATCAAGCTCGACCCCGAACAGCCAGCCTACTATATCAACCGAGGTCTGGTCAAGTATAATACTAACGACCTCCGTGGCGCACTTGCCGACTACGATCAGGCCATTCAGCTCGACCCTCAGAGTGTCATCTCGCTCTACAACCGTGGACTTCTCCGCGCCCAGATTGGAGACCGCAACCGAGCTATCAGCGACTTCAGTGCCGTGCTCGAGCTCGAACCTGACAATACCTTTGCTTCATATAACCGTGCTATCCTGCGCGATGAGGTGGGTGACTTGCGTGGGGCAATCGACGACTATACTGCTGTCTTCAACCAGCATCCTAATTTCTTCCCTGCTCTCTATGCCCGCTCTGAAAACAATCGCAAGCTCGGTAGGAGTGCTGCTGCTGACGACGATTTCAAGCAGGCTTTCCTCGTCGAACAGCGTGTCAAGAAAGAACGCGACGCTCGCGAACAACGTCGTATGGAACTCCTCGCTCAGGGTGTCCAGAATCCCGACAGCATCATCTATGCCGACGCTGACACCCGTGACGAAGACCTCACCGACGATGAGCGCACACGTCGAGAGAGCGACCGCAATATCCGTAAGTTCAACCGCATCATGACTGCCAGCAACGACAATGGCAAGAACCGCTACGAGAGCAACATCCGTGGACGCATACAAGATCGCAACTTCACCGTCGAGATGGAGCCTATGTTCGTGCTCTCTTATTACGACAACGACGACGAGGTGCGACAGAGCATATATTTCGAGAAGACCATCTCCGACTTCAACCGTGCAGGCTTGCTCAGTCGCCGTCTTAAAGTAGTCTGCCACGAGCCAATGCTCAACAACGACCAGGTGCAGGCTCATTTTGCTTCGATTGACGATTTCTCGCTCATGATAGGCGTGTCGGGCAATAACCTCATCCATTACTTCGGCCGCAGCCTCGACTTCATGCTCGTCCAGGACTATCAGAATGCCATCGCCGACCTCAATCAGATCCTAATGCGCAAGGATAATTTCATCCTCGCCTATTTCAACCGTGCCGTTGTGCGTTTCCGTCAGATTGAGATTCAGGATCGTGCCGGCATCCTATCTGCCAAATCTAATACTGGCGACGACGACCTCCGCAACACGGCTCTCTCGGTCAATGCTCCTGTCTCGATGACCCAGACCCAAGCCGCACGCCAACAGCAGGCTCGCAAGGTAGAGTGCGACCTCGCCATGCGCGACCTCGACAAGGTCATCGAACTGTCGCCGACATTCGTATATGCCTATTACAACCGAGCTTATATCTCGTCGAAGATGAACAACTTAGACGCGGCACTCGCCGACCTCGACAAGGCCATTGAGCTTTATCCAGGTTTTGCCGAAGCATATTACAACCGAGGGCTCATTCATCTGCGCATGGGCAAGACGCGGCTTGGCATCCAGGACCTGTCTAAGGCAGGTGAACTTGGTCTCGCCGTGGCTTATAGCGTGCTCAAGCGTGCTAATGCCGACTGATGCGCCTATCCGACAAGACAACTAAAAACAACTCAAAAAGATAAATTCATGCAACAGAAAATCATTATCTTGGATTTCGGTTCTCAGACCACACAGCTCATCGGACGCCGTGTGCGAGAACTCGACACCTTCTGTGAGATCCTGCCTTACAACAAGTTCCTACATGACGACCCAAGCGTAATCGGCGTTATCCTCTCTGGTTCTCCGCTCAGCGTATATGCCGACGATGCCTTCCATGTCGATCTCTCTCGCATCCGTGGTCGTCTGCCTATCCTTGGCATCTGCTATGGTGCTCAGTATATGAGCCACATCTATGGCGGCAAGGTCGAGAGTGCTGGCACTCGCGAATACGGACGTCAGAATCTTCAGTTTATCGACAAGGAGTGCCCGTTGTTCCGTGGCTTCGACGACAATTCTCAGGTGTGGATGTCTCATGGCGACAGCATCACTTGTGTGCCTGAGGGCGCTCATGTGGTGGCATCGACCGAGACTGTCCATAATGCTGCATATTATATCCCCGATGCCCGTCAGGGAGCTGACACCGACAGTGCCGAGCCAATGCCAATATTCGGCACACAGTTCCATCCCGAGGTCTTCCATTCGCTTCAGGGTACGTTGCTGCTCAAGAACTTCGTTGTCGATGTATGCCATAGTCATCAGGACTGGAGTGCCGACGCTTTCGTCGAGAGTACCGTCCGCGAACTCAAGGCTCAGATTGGCAACGACCGTGTAATCCTCGGACTAAGCGGCGGTGTCGATTCGTCGGTAGCAGCAGTTTTGCTCAACAAGGCAATCGGCCGTCAGCTTACCTGTATCTTCGTCGATCACGGTATGTTGCGCAAGAATGAGTTCCGCGATGTAATGGCCGACTATGAGTGCCTCGGCCTCAATGTTGTAGGTGTCGATGCCAGCGACAAGTTCCTTGGCGACCTTGCTGGCGTGCGCGAACCCGAGAAGAAACGCAAGATCATCGGCCGTGACTTTGTCGAGGTCTTCGATGCCGAAGCCAAGCGCATCATAGCCGAGAGTAAGGATGGCGAGAGCGAAGTTAAATGGCTGGCTCAGGGTACCATCTATCCCGACCGCATCGAGTCGCTCAACATCACAGGCAAAGTCATCAAGAGCCATCACAATGTGGGAGGTCTGCCCGAAGAGATGCACCTCTCGCTCTGCGAGCCTCTCAAGTGGCTCTTCAAGGACGAAGTACGCCGCGTAGGTCGTTCGATGGGAATGCCCGAACATCTCATCACACGTCATCCGTTCCCTGGTCCAGGACTTGCCGTGCGCATCCTTGGCGACATCACTCGCGAAAAGGTTGCCGTGCTCCAGGAAGCCGACGATATCTATATCCGTGGCTTACGCGAATATAAGATCAAGCTCTCGGGAGAAGAGGCACGTCGCGTGCTTGCAGCAGGTGTGCCAGCCGACATGCAGAACGGCGAGATCGAAGTGTCGCTCTACGACCAGGTTTGGCAGGCAGGAGCCATCCTCCTCAGCGATGTCCGCAGCGTTGGCGTGATGGGCGACGAGCGCACCTACGAGAACCCTGTAGCCCTGCGTGCCGTCACATCGAGTGATGCCATGACAGCCGACTGGGCTCATCTGCCTTACGACTTCCTCGCCAAGGTTTCCAACGACATCATCAACAAGGTCAAGGGTGTCAATCGCGTTTGCTACGACATCTCGTCTAAGCCACCTTCGACCATCGAGTGGGAGTAATCTCATCTCAGTTTTCACTATCTCAAAATAGCGTCCACACATTCATTGTCTGGGCGCTTTTCTATTAATTTCTATTGTCAAACATTAAAAAATCCAAATTCTCTTTGTATTCTCGTTAATAATGAGTAAATTCGCGACTTGTAATATTAATAATGTCTATGAAGAATCTTTTTTCGAAGATAGTTCTTGTGTTAGCCGCTGCTCTGATGCTTCCTGTTTCGGCAGCGATGGCGCAGAACGAGAACCCGAGCAACCTCACCAGCAGTGCCTACACCCGTTATGGTTTCGGCAAGCTCGGAAGCGTCAGCAATGCCTCTACTCGTGCCATGGGCGACATTGGGGTTGTGGCATATTCCAATTCGTTTACCAATCTATATAACCCTGCTTCGCTCACTGCCATCGACACTCTCACTATGCTCGTCGAGGCAGGCTTCAACGGCGAGTGGCAGTTCACATCCGAGAATGGCAAGCATCAGAAGGACTTCAATTCGGGCTTCAATTACCTTTCTTTCCATTTCCCACTTTGGAACAGATTTGCTGGAGCTCTCTCGCTCACTCCATATTCGATGGTAGGCTATTACTATGGCACTACCACCAAGAATCCTATCGACAACTCCATCAGCACTACCGACACCCTTTCCTACACCAATAACTATCAGGGTACTGGTGGCTTGCAAAAAATCATGGCAAGCATCGGTTGGCGACCTATCAAGGGCAAGAACGATATGCTCAACGTCGGACTTAACATAGCCCTCATCACTGGTTCGGTCAGCCATGCCGGCTCGGTGTCGATCACCAGCGGACAGGCTCACAACACATATATCACCCGTGGCTACAGCGCCAAGGGCTTAGACCTCGGACTCGGCGTTCAGTACCTCCGTCGTCTCAGCATCGACCGCACCCTTCTCTTCGGAGCAACATTCTCGCCTAAGACCCCTATCAAGGTCAGTGCCGACAATATTAAGATAGCCTATCAGGACACTATCTCGGTTCATGAGCGTTTCAACGTGTCTGCCCCTATGAAGTTTGGCATCGGCGCAGCATACCATATCGACCGCAAATTGCAAGTTGGTGCCGAGTATTCGCTCGAAAACTGGTCAAAAGTGGCAGGATTGGACGCTAATATGAAGAAAACCGACGATATTTACAAAAATATCAATAAATTTGCAGTGGGAGTGGAGTATCAGCCCAGCACATTCAATCAGAGTTATTTCAAGACTTGCCGCTATCGTGCTGGTCTCAATTTCAAGAATTCCTACATCGAGACTTTTGGCAGTCAGAGCAACGAATACACCGCCTCGGTGGGTATCGGAATGCCAGTAGGCATGATGTCGCGTCGCCGCAGTCTTCTCAACCTCTCGGTTGAATACACCCACCTGCAGCCGTCCGACAGCAAGCTAATGAGCGAAGATTATATCAACATCACTCTTGGTGTCACATTCAACGAGATGATGTTCTTCCGCAACCGTCTGAGATAATTTTCAATATTCAATAACATAATACTAAACACAATGAGAACATCTGTAAAATTCCTCTTTGGAGCTGTCCTCGCGCTGGGCACTTCATCAGTATTTGCACAGACTCCCGAACAGTTGGAGATTCAGTGTGCCAACGGTAATACAGTAGGCGAGAACAACTCTCTCTACACCGAGTATGCCAAGCAGAAGAACTGGGGCGATGCCTATGAGTTCTGGAAGGCTCTCTATGATGCAGTTCCTAACTTCAACAAGAACGTCTATGTCTATGGTGTCAACATCCTCAAGGATCGTATCAACAAGGTTAAGGCCGATCCTGCAGCTCGTCAGGCTGCTGTCGATGACCTTATGGCTCTCTACGACAATCGTATGAAGTATTTCCCTTCTCCTGAGATTCTCGGCAAGAAGGCTACCGACTACCTCAACATCATGGGCAAGAAGGCCGACAAGGATCTTGCTTTTGGCTGGATTGAACAGAATGTCCTCGAACAGAAGGACGATGCCGATGCTAAGGTGCTCACTCAGTATGTGTCACTCTCTTACGACAAGTACAAGAACGACCCATCTTATAAGGCTACCTACATCGCCAACTACATGAAGGGTACCGAATACCTCGATGGCGCTCTCGATGGCTACCAGCTCCGTCTCGAAGCCGACCGCGACATCTGCGCTGGTGTCAAGACTTCCGACCCTGCTACCAAGGCCAACACTCCAGAGAAGGCTGCCAAGGACACTACTCTTGCCAAGCAATTCATCGACTACACCCGTAAGGCTAAGCTTGGTCTCGTTTCTCAGTTCGCTGGTTCAGGTGCTGCCGACGTAGCAACACTCGTCGAGATTTTCTCTCCTCAGGTCGAAGAGAAGAAGAACGATCAGGTGTTCCTCAATAATGTGTCTAAGCTTCTCGGTCGCTCAAAGGAAGGTCGTGAGACTGATCTCTACACCACTTGTGCCGACTATTCTTACCAGATCTCTCCTTCAATGGAAGCTGCCAAGGGTCTTGCTCAGGCTGCTCTCAAGAAGCAGGACTGGGATCGTGCCATGGACTATTACGAGGAGGCTCTCAAGCTCGCCATTCAGCCTGACGACAAGTGCGAGATCCTGAAGTATCAGGCTGCTATCCACCAATCTCGTGGCCGTAAGTCTGCTGCTCGCGAGGCACTCCGCAAGTCTCTTGCTCTCGATCCTGACCAGGCAGAACCACATGTAATGATTGCCAACCTCTATGCCACTTCGGCTCGTGACTGTGGTCTTGATTCAAACATCGCTGGTCTCGTATTCGTCGCTGCTGTTTCTGAGATGCAACAGGCTGCCGCTCGCGAGACTGACCCAGAGAAGAAGGCTTCTTACAACTCTACCATCGCCAAGTACAAGGCTGCCTACCCAGAGAAGTCAATGCTCTTCATGAAGGGCCTTAATTCAGGTTCTTCAATGACTATCGGTGGTTGGATGGGTGTCACTATCACAGTGCCATAAACCGATTTTAGCAATAAATTTATAATGTGTCAATAGTCAAAGGGTTGGCTATTGACACATTATTTTTTGTCGTTTTTTCAAATTTGCCTCTCAAATCAGAAGATTTTACCATATTGAGTAATTCTATTAAAATTTTGTTATAAATCTGTTCAATTTTTTTTATACCAAAAACACCATAATATCAAAAATAATTACCATCTTTGCACCGCTTATCAACCATAAAAAATTAACATCTATGAAAAAGAAAATTTTTCCTATTGCTGCCATTTCTTGGCTAATGTTGTTTATTAGTGCTTGTCAATCTTCTGAGTCTATTTCTGTGTGTGAGAAAATCCCAGTCGAAGTCAATTTCAGTTCATTTGACATCAAGGTCAATCCAGACGACAATCAGACCAACGCAACTCGTGCGTCTGCCAAGACAGCCAAAGTCAATCGGCTATCATTGAAAATCTTCGATTCGGAAACCGAAGAAATAGCACTTGAGAAAAATCTTGAATTAGATTCTACTGCCCAAGATTTTGAAAAAGTCTTTCTGCTGATCTATCCTGGTGACTATTATTTTGTGGCTGTCGCTCATAAGTCTGGTTCCTCAAATCTCCCTGCTGAAATCACTTCTCCTACCGAGGTGACCATACCGATCAAAGCGATATTGCCAACATATACCAGCGTGCAACAAGCCCAAATCACCGAAAGTGCTTCTTCTTCGGTCTCCATAGATTTCGGCTATCGAGTTACCAGTACCTTCGTCCTGAAATATACCGACCCGACACCAGATGAAGTTGAAGTGTGCGAAATCATCATCAACCCACTTTCTCCTTCATTTGAATCCCATATCCTCGATCCATCTACGGGACTTTTGTCAGAGAAGGAGAAAGTGGCTGTGAAATATACGAAACCGATAAAAGACGGCACATTTACCAATATTGACATACCAGTCAACACATATTTGTCAATGGCAGAAGAAACGGTTGACATTCAGATAAACATGAAATCAGCCGATGGAACCATTCTTGCCACGAGGACACTCAGCTCAGTGACCATGAAGCAGCATCACACCACCAGGGCAACAGGCAGATTCTTCTCTGATGCTGCATTCACCTTCGCCGATGAAACAGCCAACCAAGACATATCCGTTAGCTTCTGAACGAAAAACTCGGTTTCCGGTTAGTTGCCAAGACGGCTGGCGGCATCCTTACCTGCGCCTGTACCCTTATATTTGTTAGGAGTGGCGTTGAAGGTATAGCGCAGCGAGATGTTGAGACGCTGGCTGTTGCGGCGTGTAAACTGTTCGATTTCATAGTAGCCGCAGTCGAGCTTGATGCGCTGAGCCGAGTGGTTGAGCACATCGGAGATTGAGGCGCGGAGGCAGAGGGCATCGTTGGGCAACCAGCATTTCTGAACCACGAAGCCAAGGTTGCAAGTGGTGTTGTCGATGCGGGCATTCATCACGTCGCCCTTGCTCAGATAGTTCATGTTGCACTCCATCTGCCAAGACTTCTTGAGTCGCACGGTGTGGCTGAGGTTGAGCACGAAGAGCGGATCGTCGTAGGTGATCTTGCGGCTGCCGCTTGCTTCACGAGGGTCAGCAAGAGTCTGTGAGTACTTGATTGCCTGAATACCAACTGTTCCGTTGAGGCTGTAGCAACCCCATGTAGGGAAGAGGCTGAGGAAGGCACCACGCATGTGGACAGGATTCTCAAGGTTGATGTTCTTGAGCAGGATCACACCCTCGTCGTTGTAGATATACGACCATTGTGAGAGGGCATCATCGGTCTTTGAATACGAAAGGTAGAGATTGACCCACTTGTAGTTGATGCTTGCACCGACCTGCTGGATGGTGGTGTTCTTGAGCTTCGGATCACCCTGCTGATAAGAGTATGGGTTGATGTAGATCATCGACTCGTCGAGCACCTGATAGTTAGGACGCTCGGTCTTGATGCTGTAGTTGAGCGAAGCCTGAACCATGCCGAAGCGGTTGGCCCACGAGAAGGTAGGGAAGAAATCGTCGGTGTAGCGCGACATCGAGCCCTTGTCGTCGATGAGGTCGGTGTAGTCGAAGCCTACATGCTCGTAACGGAGACCTGCGCTGAGGCTACCTATCTGTGGCAGCATCATGCCATATTCGGCAAAGAAGGCGATGTTGTTTTCCTGAACTTCCGATTTTGTGCTCGGGATGTTGACACCATCGATTTGATAGCTTGAGTTGCGGGTCACGAACGAATTTTCAGAACCGAAGCTGAGCATACCTTTCCAGATTGGATAGCTGAGCACGAGCTTGGTAGCAATCATGTGGCTCGAACCAGGGTTGACCGAACTCAAGTTGCTTGTCACACCATCGGTCACGTCCTTGATGGATGTGCGGTCGGTGTTCTTGCGAGTCAGGAAATCAACATTGAGGTCGATGCCGAGGTTGCCCACCTTGCCATTGTAATATGCGTTGCCTGACCAGTTGAAAGGTATGGATGAAGTCGCACGCTGAGAGTTATTGCTCAGAGCCTTCTCAACAAGGCTGTTGTCCGACATTCGGGTCTTGGTCATCTCTGTTGTCTGCCAGAGGTCGGTGTGTGGGTCGAACATGTCGTTGCGCTCGATGCGCATACCTACAGAGTGGTTTTCGGCAATCTGCCAGTTGAAGCCGATGTTGGCATTCAAGCCATCGCCCTTCCATTCGGAGTCAAGTTTCATCATCTGGGTGATGTTCATCAATTCGCCTTTCTGCTTGAAGTAGCTCCATTGATTAGGAGAGGCCTCGTTGACATTGCTCCATTGCCAGTAGTTGACCATTCCGAACACATCGACATTGTTGTGGCGATAGCGCAGGTTGAGCGTAGCGCTTGGGTCGTAGTTGCCGTAAAGCAGGTCGTTGTCGCTCACGAGCGAAAGGTCGTAGCCGAAGCCGTTGCCCTTGCGCTTGATGGTCTTGATGCGCACCACCGACGATACTGTGGCGTCATACTGAGCGCCAGGGTTGGTGATGACCTCTACCTCCTTGATCTCCTCGCTGCGCAGGCGCTTCAGCTCGTCGGGGTCGGTCATCTTGCGTCCGTTGATATATACCACTGGAGTGCCTTTGCCCAATACCTCAAGGTCGTCGCCCTTCTTGGTCATGCCTGGCACCTTCGAGAGCATATCCTTGGCAGTACCCGACTTTTCGAGCACCGTGCCCTTGACCGTTGTCACCATCGAGTTGCCAGTGAGCTTTGTCTTTGGCAACATGCTGCTGACCGTGATCTCGCTGAGCATCTTTGCATCTTCCTTCATCACGATCTTGCCAGTGAAGTCACTCATATTGACATATTGAGTCTCGTAGCCTATGCTCGATACCTTCAGCACACCGCTGTTGACAGTGGTGGTGATGCAGAAATTGCCATCGAGGTCGCTTGTTGCGCCCTGCACGAAAGTAGAGTCAGGAAGAGACATCAGTACCACATTGGCACAGTCGAACGGTTTGCCATTGACATCGACAATCGAGCCTTTTACATCAGGCTGTTTTGCTCCTAACGCTGCAACATTCATCATTGCTGCAGCACAAATCATCATAATAGTTTTCATTGTTTTTGTTTGTAAAAAATATAGTATAAAAAAGTCTGTTGACTGTTTGCAATATTCTGCGATTGACACTGCAAAATTGATGTAAAAAACTAAAAAATGCAAGAGTTTTGTTATGAAAATGCAAAAAATGTGACGAATGGTCAAATAATGTGACGAATGGTCAAAAACTGTGACGAATGGAAAACTGTCTGTGACGAAAATTTAGAAAATGTGACGGAAGGAGTTAGTCTGCCACATTGTTTCAGGCATTCAGGATTTCGACCAGCTTGTCGTAATTGAAGCCGATATAGCCGTCGAGCACATGGTTGCATTTGTCTTTGATAGATTCGGCGCTGTTGACCGTCGATAGCCCGATGGTGAAGATGCCCGACGACATTCCTGCCTGCAAGCCATTATATGCATCTTCAAACACCACACACTCGTCGATGCTACAGCCAAAGACCTTTGCGCCCTGAAGGTAGCAGTCGGGTGCGGGCTTCGATGCTGTGAAGTCTTCGGCAGTGAGCACACGGTCGAAAAGGTCATAGAAATTGGGAATTGCCTTTGCGACGCACGACATCTTGTTCTGGTCGGACGATGTCACTATGGCACATTTCACCCCATGACGTTTCAGGTCGTCGATGAAGTCGAGAGCACCGGGGTAGAACTCATACTTCATGTGCGACTCTCCTTCGTCGAGCATCTGCCTGACCTGCTTCTGGACATCAAGATCGGGGAAATATCGGTCAAGAATCTGTACGAGCGTTGTTCCCTTGATCAGATATTCCAAACCTGGTATGTCGGGACGGAGACACCGTGCAATGTTTCCCCAGATCACTGTATATTGATGTTCGGTGTCGATGAGAGTGCCATCGAGGTCGAAGAGAGCAGCTTTAAGATTCTTCATACAAATGGGTGTGAGATATTACTAAATGAGTTTGCAAAGATAGTGTATTTGGCGAATTTTTCCAATAACTATCGCCTAAATTTTGTCATTGTCATTCATTTTGCATATCTTTGTCATCCAGAATAGAAATATTGATAATATGGCAGAACATCTTACAGTAGCTCAAGGCACGAAGAGCGAGAAATACGAGACTTTATTTACGCAGATCAAGTCGCTGGTAGAGTCGGAAACCGATCTTATCGCCAATATGGCCAATGTGGCATCGATGATACACGAGACATTTGGATTCTGGTGGACAGGCTTCTATCGTGTGGTCGATGACATGCTTGTGCTTGGTCCTTTCCAAGGTCCTCTGGCATGTACTCGCATACGTTACGGCAAAGGCGTGTGTGGCACAGCATGGCGCGAGGCAAAGACTCAGATTGTACCCGATGTCGAGCAGTTCCCGGGTCACATTGCCTGTTCTTCTGTCTCAAGAAGCGAGATTGTGGTGCCCATCATAGGCAGAGGTAAGGTAACGGCGGTGATGGATATCGACAGTGCCCAGCTCAACACATTCGACCAGACCGATGCCGTGTGGCT
>SAMEA3663243__coassemble_128_pt1 | contig 22881 bp, 16 predicted proteins | sample SAMEA3663243__metabat2_high_PE_019 | metagenome-assembled genome bin SAMEA3663243 (sample SAMEA3663243) | pig gut metagenome | biome: pig gut; feature: pig-associated habitat; material: faeces | place: China | collected 2013
TAAAAGGAGTTAGCGGAAGATAACACCCTAAGCTAAGCTATAAGTCCCAATAGTTTCTGATAATATATTAAGAGAAACTATTCTTGATCTTGTTGATGAACTTCTCGAATGCCGACTTGTTGGCTCCGAAGTTCTTACGGTCGCGAAGACTCTCAATAATTTTCTTCTCGTCATTGTCGAGCGACTCAGGCACATAGACCGAGATGTTGATGATGATATCGCCCTTGCCATAGCGGTTGACAGTAGGCAAGCCCTTGCCTGCCAAACGTATCTGAGTGTTAGGCTGTGTTCCTGCAGGAATCTTCACCTTCTCTGTTCCTTCGACGAGAGGCACCTCTACCTCTCCTCCGAGTGCGGCAGTAGGGAAATCAAGGAGCAGGTTGTAGATGAGGTTGTTATCGGCACGGATGAACTTTTCCTGCTTTTCCTCATCAATCAGTATGAAGAGGTCGCCTGGTCGTCCGCCGTTAGGAGCGGCATTGCCATAGCCCGACATCGACAGCTGCATACCCTCGGCAACGCCTGCAGGTATCTTAACATCTATCACCTCCTCGCCCATCACAACGCCTTGACCATTGCAATGCGAGCAGCGGGTCTTAATCTTCTTTCCAGTGCCGTGGCAGTCAGGACAAACCGACTCGGTCTGCATTCTCCCGAAGAGGCTATTGACTGTCTGAATCACTCGACCGCGTCCCTTGCACTTGCCGCAAGTCTCATAGGCAGTTCCATCCTTGGCGCCAGTGCCATAACAGTGTTCACACTCTACATATTTCTTGATCTTGATATGTTTCTCTACGCCATTGGCAATATCCTGAAGAGAGACTTTCACCCTCACGCGGATATTCGTTCCTCGCGAATGAGGTCCTTCGTCGTCAAATCCCGAGAAGCCACCACTTCCACCAAAGAAGGAGTTGAAGATGTCGAAAGGATTGAATCCACCTCCCCCAAAGCCACTCGCTTGAGGGCCATCGAAACCAAACTGGTCGTAGTTCTGTCTTCTCTGCGGGTCGCTCAACACCTCGTATGCCTCAGCGACCTTCTTGAACATCTCCTCAGCTGTCTTGTCACCAGGATTTTTGTCAGGATGATATTTGACAGCCAGTCTTCGATATGCTTTTTTAATTTCGTCGTCAGTGGCGTTTTTGCTCACGCCCAATACCTCATAATAATCTTGTTTTTCCATTTTCATACTTTTTGACACGCGCAAAATTAATACATTTAAATAAATAAGCAAATATTAAATGTGAAAAAGTGCGCACATTGCATCAAAACGTTCCATTGTGGCAGTTCCATGTTTCATCATAGACTTACGAACTTTCTCGATGTCTTTTTCCTTCATACTACCCGATTTCGAGAAGAACTTATCGGCAAGACACACGATTTTCTCTTCCAGAGTCTCGGGCAGAAAGTCTTGTTCGGGGATAGGGAGACGTTGCTGACGAATCTCTGCAGCGGTGAGACCACAACCGGTATGCCGTTCGCAAATTCGCGCAATAGCTTCAAGATCCAGGCAGTGGTTCCGACCATAATCTCTCAGCATCTCTGCACCTATCGTTCCATGGGCTATGTAGTGTCTTGTACCGTGACAATGGATGTCAGGAGCATTACAATCCCTTATGCCCACATCATGCAAAAGGGCGCCATTGACTACGGTTTCAATATTCACCTTGGCCGATAATTCAGGAATATGGCTCAAAATATCGAGAGCTTTGTCCTTGACTTGATTGCTATGTCTGAGCAATAATGTCTTCAAAGGCGAATCTTCTGGATAGAAATAATCGATGATTTGCAATGCATTTATCATTTTTGCGATGAATAATTTGTCAATTCGATAATTTGAATTATATTTGCGCTTGCAAAAATAGCACTTTTATTTTTGACATACACAATAAATGAAAAATATTTCAATTTTTTGTTCGTTTTTCCTTATGTTTGCCTTCATTCCCCTTGGAATGAGTGGGCAAACTGTGTGCACTGGTGCTGACAGACTTGAAGAATATCTGCCCATTCTCGAAGGTAAGCGCGTTGGGCTGGTGGTCAATCAGACCAGCGTCATTGCCTCGCCCGATGGTGTTCTTGTGCTTCTCCCCGATTCGCTACTGCACAGAGGTGTAGATGTGCGCTGCATTATGGCTCCCGAACATGGCTATTATGGTGCAGCAGGTGCTGGAGAGCATATCTCGACCACCGATGATGCCAAGACCGGACTGAAGATATATTCCCTCTATGGCAAGACAAGGAAGCCTCAGCCAGAGTGGCTGCAGGACCTTGACATAGTGGTGTTTGACATTCAGGATGTAGGTGCGCGTTTCTACACCTATCTCTCGACCATGAAGAACGTGATCGAGGCATGTAGTGAGTGTGACAAGCAGCTGATGATACTCGACCGGCCAAATCCCAACGACACCATTGATGGCCCAGTGCTTGACATGAAATACAGTTCGTTTGTTGGCGTAATCCCCATTCCTTTGCTTCATGGCTGCACACTTGGAGAACTGGCACAGATGATAGTTGGTGAAGAATGGGCTGCCATCGCCAAGCCTTTGATTGTCGTTCCATGCAGCGGATGGAGCCATGGACAGGAATACGCTTGTCCGATAGCACCTTCTCCTAACCTGCCAAATGCTCATGCCATCAATCTGTATCCGAGTCTATGCTTGTTCGAGGGAACACAAGTGAGTGTGGGCAGAGGCACTGGTCGGCCATTTGAGATATATGGACATCCTGACATGAAGGGCGATTATTGCTTCACTCCACGCCCTTCGGCATCGAATAAGTATCCACTGCAAAATGGCAAGACTTGCTATGGAGAGAATCTGGAGAACATCGGACGATTGTCGGGTTTTTGTCTCGACTATCTGCTCAATGCACATCGTCAATTGGGCAATGGCTTCATCACATCGGTGAGTTTCTTCGACCGTCTGGCAGGAACCGACCAACTGAGAAAACTGATCACCGAAGGAAAGAGTCAGACAGAAATCCGAAGCTCTTGGCAGGAAGACCTTGCAGCCTATCGTCAAAAGCGACAGAAATATCTAATTTATAAAGAATAAATATGCGTTCGCTAATATCGATATTCAAAAACTCGTTGCGCACAATAGCAGTCATTGTGTCGCTAGTTTTCGTATGTCTGTATGTTGCGGCACATTACAACCTAAGTGGATACTTGGTCAAAAACGTCTTGTCAGAAGATTTGTCGAATTATCTTGGCACAGAGGTGCACGTGGATAATGCCGAAGTGGATGTCTTCAACCAGATAGTGCTCGAACAACTCCTTGTCAAAGACCTCGATGCAGACACACTTCTCTTTGCCCGACGAGCTAAGGTATCGTTCAACCTTCTTCCACTTTTGAAAAGGAGACTGGAGATATACTCAATTCAATTCATCGACTTTGATATTAATCTCTCGCGGAAAGACTCTCTCTCTGCCCCAAACTACAAATTCATCGTCAATCTGCTCGCTAATTCAGAAAGCGACAACAGCAGACTCGATGCCATCAGCATAAACTCTATCCTGATGCGCAATGGTTCGGTGTCGTTTGACAATTATCATAAGCCTCAAAACAAATATATCATTGACCCAAACCACCTACAGTTAAACAACATTAGTTCGAATTTGAAGATATCGAGTTCGAAGCATGAGGGTCTGAATGTCAAGATCAAGAGACTTGCCTTCGAAGAAGAGTCAGGACTGAGCGTAAAGAAATTGTCGGCTCAGCTTTCTCTCGACTCCCAACAGGAACAACTCACCCTGGACGGCCTAACTGTTGAATGCCAGCAGACAATAGACCACCAATATCTTGCCGACATAAATCTTAGCGGCAAGGCTACATATTCCAACCAACAAGTCAACGCCGACATTGAGCACCTTGTTGTTAATGTACCAACAATGCTGAACATCAAGGCAGAAGGCTCTTTGGCAGATGCTTTATCAAAACATCATCCTATGTCGTTCGAAGTTAATCTCAGCGAAGGATATGTTTCTACCGATGGACTGCAATACCTCTTGTTGAAGCACATTGACCAACTCCCTGACTTGGCTTCGACGCAACTCTGCCAGATCGATGATATGACTTTCAATGCCAAGGCAGAGGGCGACATCGAAGCCTTTGACTATGCCTTGTTTCTGAATACATCAGGCAAGACTATATTGGACACAAAAGCGCAAGGCTCATACAAAAGCGACAATCCGTATGATTGCAATATAGATGCAAGTATCTCAAATCTGCTATATAAAGACCACAACTATGATCTTCTCACAGTGGATGGACAATTCACCGAGAAAGGATTTACAGGACATCTGACTGTTGACGATGCTTCTTGCAACGTGGATGTTCAGGGTCAAGTGGATTGCTTTCATCCCGACAAGACTGCTCGACTGAAAGCTCATGTTGCCAATTTTTCACCTTATACCTTGAATCTCACCAAACTGAGTAACTTCGACAATGTGAATTTTATTATCTCGACAATCACTGCCGATGTTCATTTAGTCGATAACAATAAGTTTTGGGGCTCCATAACTCTCGATTCTCTTCTGCTGAACAAGAGCGAGAACAAACTTCTGATACCAGTCCTGTCAGCTAATGCGACAAAAGAAGAAAGCATTTACACAGCCAACATCAAGTCGTCATTGTTTGATGTGACATACGTCGAAGAAAATTCGTCTGCAATCATCAAAGGTTTTGTCAATGAAGAAAAGCAACTGTCGGAGATATTGTCATTGCCAATAGCGATATTGCAAGAGTCGGATTTTGTGGTTGAACTGAATGAGGATAAGCATATTAGAAATGCCTATATCAATATTGCAGAGGCTGATTATTCGGGCAACAGAATAAAAACAATGCTAACTACCGAAGCCGAAAGCGACTATCTGAAACACAATCTCAGTTTCGACTTCATTTCTCCAAAGGCTCGATTCTCGACTCTGCTCAAAGCCTCTTCCACTCAGTCGCCCTTGACAATCGATGTCAAGCCATGCCTGTTCCAGCTCAACGATTCGCTGATAGAATGCAATGGCATCAAGATTGCCAAGATCGATAATAATACCTACGACCTCCAGAAGTTTGATTTATGCTGCAACGAACAGCGAATCAATGCCGAGGGAACATTATCTACCGAAGGTAATAATAATCTGCTGCTGCATATTGAGAATCTTGAACTTGACTCTCTGTTTAATATGCTTGGCAAGACCTATCTTCGATTTGGAGGAATCGGCACAGGCGATATTGTCTATTCGACCGACAGCGTTGCTCATGTCAAGACTAATCAACTATTCATAAAAGATTTCAGCTATCTATCTGGCGTCATCGGCGATACTCATCTTGAAGCATTCTATGATCTGAAAAGCGACTTAATCGAACTCGATGCAGATATCATTTCTGCCAATCGAGAAGACCATTCGCGGATATCTGGTTATGTCAAAAGGGGAAAAATCGATTCGCTTGACCTGACCTTTGACGCTAATACCATGCGTATCGACTTCTTGAGCCACTGGCTAAATCGATTCTTGCATGATTTCAGAGGTAATATGACCGGTCAGCTGCGTCTCTTTGGACCTGCACGCCGCTTGAACCTCGTGGGCAATCCTTATCTCGACGCCTCTTTCACCAATAATCTGGTCGGCTCTCGATTTAACCTGCGCGACAGTCTCATGCTCACAGCCGACGAATCGCTCGAAAATGGACACATATCAATGAACAATGTCAAGATATATGACAAATTCGGGCAGATGGCCAATGTAAATGCTTCAATAAAGCATAAATATCTGCTCAAGTATAACTATGACGTTCAAATAGATATGCCCAGCAGTAGCAATGGCTTCCTGCTTTTTGATAAGCCAACACATTTCAATAATGAGACTTATTGGGGACAACTCTATACCTCAGGCACAGTTATGTTGCGAGGTGGCGACGGCAAACATCGCGTAGATGTGGGTGTGCGTACCGAGAAGAAGTCGTATTTCAACCTCTCCCCTGGAGAAGAACACTATTCCGACAATGGATATAACTTCCTTACTTTCCGCGATAAAAAGGCATTCGAACAGTCTGAGAGTCTTGACTATACAGATGTCAATGCCATTTTCGACAATCATACCGACAACGACACATATATAGAATTGTCGCTTCAGGCACAAGCTACCGAAAACTGTCAGGTGTATGTGCAGATGGATCCATTGGCAGAAGACCGACTCATCTGCCGAGGCACAGGCAATATCTCGCTCCACTATGACCCTCGACATGACATCACCATCGGAGGAGAATACAACATCACTTCAGGCAACTATCTCATCACAATGAGAGGAGACTTGATGAACAAGGAGTTCAAGATACAGAATGGCAGTCGAGTTACTTTCCCCGGAAACTTCAGCAATGCAGAACTGAACATCAATGCCGTCTATGGCATCCCATCGGTCAACCTGCGCGATCTTGACGAAAGCTTTGCGACTATGGCAAGCATGAACCGAACGACCCTCCCAGTTGATTGCAAGCTGGCTGTCACCGGACAGCTCTCTTCGCCACAGATTGAATTCGACATCGAAGTAAAGAACACAAGCGATGATGTGCAGGCTCTGGTGCATAATCTCATAGGCACGCAAGAGATGCTCAACCGCGAGGTATTATATCTGCTGCTCTTCAACCGATTCTATACGCCTGAATATGCAACGGCTTCACAGAACAATGCGGGTTCGCAGTTGTCATCGTTCGCCAGTTCTTCGCTTACCTCTCAGCTCAACAATCTCCTCGGACATGTGAGCGACAACTTCACCCTCGGCACAAACTTCCGTTCCGACAAGGGTGACTTCTCCGATATGGAGATGGATCTGTCACTATCGACACGCCTATGGGGCGACCGACTAATTCTGAATGGCAATCTCGGCTATCGCGACCCTGCCAACCGTGTGGGTCTCCATAACAATACCAATTCGTTTATCGGAGATTTCGATGTCGAATTCCTAATCAATACCAGCGGTTCGCTGCGTGCCAAAGCATACAGCCATTACAACGAACGAGACTACTCGATCAACAATGCCTTGACTACACAAGGCATAGGATTCATCGTGCGAAAAGATTTCAAAACAATAAAAGAACTGTTGTTTTGGAAAAAAATGACAGAAAATAAGAAAAAAATTGAAAAAAAATAACCAAAAATTTGGTAAAAATCGAGATTATCCGTATATTTGCACCGCAAAGCAGATAATATACCATTGATGATTCTCTTATTTCTGTTTTGCAAATCACATTATATTTTATTGTCTTTTCGTCCTCACAATCTCTGTCTTGAAAAGTGTGTATAATAGATTGTAGGAAATAACAACAAATACTCTTTATGGTTTCATTCGAAACATTGAACTCCATCGATGTCATGGAGCTTCTCAATTTGGCAAATAACATCAAGGTAAGAAACGCTGATCACAACGATCAAGAACACTTCATCCATCAGATTCTCGAACGTATCTCCGAACTGGAGAAGGTTGTCTCGGCTCCCCGTGGTCGAGGACGTAAGTCTCGTGCTGTCATGGATGCCGAACAATATCTGTCGTATGTGGCTGATTTAGAAAATAAAATATCAAATGGCGATTTGGCATTGATTCAAACTCAATCTCCTACAGAAGAAGGAGATGAAGATGTTGTGGAGCAGAACAACACAGATGAACAACCTGCCGACAACAATCAGCCTGATGAGGCTTTAAACGAAGGGTATAATGATTATTATCCTGAAGAAGAAATGGCTTACCAGGATATGCCATACTATCCTGCCGAAGAAGGACTTGAACCAGCAGAGGATGATTATTATGAAGAGCCAGTTGTCGAAGAGGCTGCTCAGCCAGCATATCCTGAAGACGACATCTATGCTACTCAACAACTTATTGAGCAGAACAAGAACGCTTTTGCCGACCTCTTTGGCAATAACTCATCGAGCCGCAACAATTATAAAAAAGAAAAGCAGAATAGGCAGAAGAAAAATAAATCAAAAAACAATAATAATCAACAGAATACCCCTGCACCTGTCGAAACCAAACCGGTTGTTGAGACTGAACCTCAGAAGATAGTAGAGACAAACACTGCAGATGCAGATACAGAAGAAGAATACGAAGATATCCTTGCTGAAGACTATGGAGCAAAGCCAGAAGAATTTGACGGTGTACTGACTGCATGTGGCGTTTTGGAAATAATGCCTGATGGATTTGGCTTCCTCCGTTCGAGCGATTACAATTATTTTGCCTCTCCTGATGACATCTATGTGTCTCAGCAGCAGATCAAACAGAATAACCTCAAGCAGGGTGATGTGATCGAGGGTCCTATCCGTCCACCTCACGCTGGTGAACACAACTATCCTCTTGTTGACATTACAAGTATCAACGGCCGTACTGTGGAGTTCGTGCGCGACCGTATATCGTTCGAACATCTCACACCTCTCTTCCCTGACGAGAAATTCAAATTATGCAAGGGTCATAACGACAGCCATTCTTGCCGTGTCATAGATATGTTTGCACCTATCGGCAAGGGACAACGAGCGTTAATTGTGGCTCCTCCAAAAGCCGGTAAGACAGTATTGCTCAAAGAGATAGCTAATGCCATCAGCTACAATCATCCAGAAGTCTATATGATCATTCTGCTCATCGACGAACGTCCAGAGGAAGTAACCGACATGCAACGAAGTGTTAATGCAGAAGTCATCGCATCTACGTTCGACGAACCAGCCGATCGCCATGTCAAGGTGGCTGATATGGTAATTGAGAAAGCTAAGCGTCTGACAGAATGTGGACATGATGTAGTGATTCTTCTCGACTCTATCACTCGTCTTGCCCGCGCATACAACACCGTTTCGCCTTCGTCGGGAAAAGTTCTTTCAGGTGGTGTAGAGGCCAACGCTCTCCAGAAACCAAAACGTTTCTTTGGTGCAGCAAGAAACATCGAGAATGGAGGTTCTCTCACCATCATCGCAACAGCTCTCATCGAAACAGGATCAAAGATGGACGAGGTTATCTTCGAGGAGTTCAAGGGCACAGGCAACATGGAACTGGTGCTCGACCGAAAGATTGCCAACAAGCGCATCTTCCCTGCCGTCGATCTGCTGGCTTCAAGCACACGTCGCGACGACCTTCTCCTCGACGATGCAATATCTCGTCGTATGTGGATCCTTCGCCGACACCTCGCCGAACATACTTCAGTCGAGGCAATGGAGGAATTGTCGAAGCTGCTCTCACGTACAGAAAACAACGAAGAGCTTCTCCTCTCGGCTATGTCGAAATAATGATTATGAATTGTTTCTCAAGATATGATTTTAATTGATAAACTGTCGGTGGAATTTGGTGTCAAACCTCTTTTCACCGATGTTTCTTATGTAATAAACCGTCATGATCGCATTGCTCTTGTCGGTAAAAATGGTGCGGGCAAAAGCACTATGCTCAAAATCATTGCAGGTTTGCAACAACCTACCAGCGGACGTGTCAGCAAACCTAAAGATCTGTCAATAGGTTATCTTCCTCAGGTCATGGTGCTTAGCGACTCGCTGACTGTTAGACAGGAGACTGAAAAAGCGTTTTCCGATACTATCACACTCGAACAGCACCTCGACAGCCTGAACCAGCAGCTTGCCGACCGAACTGACTATGAAAGTGCCGAATATCAGGAGCTGATTGAAGAGATGACCAATCTCAACGAACAGCTCTCAATGATCAATTCAAACAACCGTGATGCAGAGATAGAAAAGACTTTGCTCGGTCTCGGTTTCGAACGCAAAGATTTCGATCGCACAACGAGCGAATTCTCGGGTGGTTGGCGTATGCGTATCGAACTTGCCAAGATTCTTTTGCAACGTCCTGACCTTCTGCTTCTTGACGAGCCAACCAACCACCTCGACATCGAGTCAATACAATGGCTCGAAAAATTCTTGACCACGAGCAGCTCTACGGTCTTGCTGATCAGTCACGACCGAGCTTTTCTCGACAATGTGACAAACAGGACTATCGAGATAGCATGCGGTACAATCCACGACTACAATGTGAATTACAGCCGGTATGTGGTGCTACATGCCGAACGAATTGAACAACAGCGTCGTGCTTACGAAAATCAGCAGAAGATGATTGAAGAGACACGTGAATTTATCGAACGATTCCGCTATCAGGCTACCAAAGCGATACAGGTGCAAAGCCGCATCAAACAACTTGAAAAGATTGTGCCTATCGAGATAGACGAAGTCGATAACTCTCGCCTTAACCTCAAATTCCCTCCAGCACCTCGATCGGGCGACTTCCCCGTGATATGCGAAGGTGTCGAAAAGTCGTATGGCGACCATCTTATCTTCAAAGATGTAGAATTTATGATACGTCGAGGCGAGAAAGTTGCATTTGTCGGTCGCAATGGTGAGGGAAAGTCAACATTGGTGAAATGTATAATGGACCAGATACCATATAACGGTATATTAAAAATCGGGCATGGTGTCAAGATTGGCTATTTTGCCCAGAATCAGGCTCAGCTTCTCGACGAGGAATTGACCGTATTCGACACCATCGACCGTGTGGCAGTTGGCGACATTCGCACACGCATCAAGGACATTCTCGGAGCATTCATGTTTGGTGGCGATAACATCGACAAGAAAGTGAAGGTATTGTCGGGTGGCGAGCGAAGCCGATTGGCGATGATACGTCTTCTGCTCGAAACCGTCAATCTGCTCATTCTTGATGAGCCGACCAACCATCTTGACATTTCGAGCAAACAAGTGCTCAAAGATGCCATTAAGGCTTTCGACGGCACAGCCATCATCGTCAGTCACGACCGAGACTTCCTCGACGGATTGGTAACCAAGGTATATGAGTTCGGAAAGCAACGTGTACAGGAACACCTTGGTGGCATATACGATTATCTCGAAAAGAAGAACCTCGACTCACTGCAGGAACTTGAAAAGAAAGACAGACCCTCAGATGGCAAACGCAATTCGCCAGAGGTTTCTATTAACAATGTGCCTGCTGAAGCAAAGAACTTCGAGGAACAGAAAGAACTCAAACGACGTAGAAACCAGCTTGAGAAAACGGTGAAATATGCCGAAGAAAAAATAGCAAAACTCGAGCAGAAGATTGCAGAGATTGAGCAGAAGATGATAGATCCAGAAGGCAGTTACGACCATACGCTATATGTACGCCACAGCGAATTGCGATCGGAACTCGAAAGCGTGACCGAACAATGGATGGAGGCTTCTGAACAACTCGAAAACATCAAATAACATCATCGTTTGATAGTGATACCGCAGAATTGTAAGTGATTTTGCGGTTTTTTATTTTTAAAATCATTTTTTTTGTAATTTTTATTTGGAGATAAATAAAACAATATATATATTTGCCATATAAAAATAAATGCAAGCAAAGCAATATTGAAACAATGGCAGATAAAAATTTGCAACAGAGTTTAAAACTACATTTCGGTTTTGACAATTTTAAAGGCAATCAAGAAGCTATCATACGCAACCTCATGGATGGCAACGACACATTTGTGCTCATGCCTACCGGTGGCGGCAAATCCTTGTGTTATCAGCTTCCATCGTTGTTGATGGAGGGTACAGCCATAGTCATATCGCCTCTGATAGCCCTGATGAAAAATCAGGTAGATGCAATGCGTAACTTCAGCGAAGATGACAATGTGGCTCATTTCATTAATTCTTCACTCACCAAGACGGCTATCGACCAAGTCAAGGCCGATATTGTTTCGGGCAAGACTAAGCTTCTGTATGTAGCGCCAGAGTCTCTCAACAAGCCTGAAAACATCGAGTTCCTCAGTTCTATCAAGGTGTCGTTCTTTGCAATCGACGAGGCTCATTGCATCTCGGAATGGGGGCACGATTTCCGTCCTGAATACCGAAATATCCGTCCTGTAATAAACAAGATTGGACAACGTCCTGTCATTGCTCTCACTGCAACGGCAACAGTCAAGGTGCAACACGATATCATGAAGAATCTCGGAATCCAGAAGGCTTCTACTTTCAAGTCTTCGTTCAACCGTCCGAACCTTTATTATGAAGTACGCCATAAGACAGACAATATCGATCGAGACATTATTAAATATATCAAGCAACATTCTGGCAAATCGGGCATCATCTATTGCCTGAGCCGCAAGAAAGTCGAGGAACTTGCCGAGGTTCTGGTTGCCAACAATATCTCGTGCCGTCCGTATCATGCAGGTATGGACAGCGACACCCGTACGCAATATCAGGATGACTTCCTCATGGAACGTGTCGATGTGATAGTGGCAACCATCGCATTCGGCATGGGCATCGACAAACCTGATGTGCGTTATGTAATTCATTATGATATGCCAAAGAGTCTCGAAGGCTATTATCAGGAGACAGGTCGAGCCGGCCGCGACGGTGGCGAAGGAGAATGTATCTCTTTCTATAGCGACAAAGACCTTTTCAAACTCGAGAAGTTCATGCAAAACAAGGTCGATTCGGAAAAGGAAATTGGCAAGTTGCTCCTGCGCGAGACTCAGGCTTATGCCGAAACAAGCATGTGCCGACGCAAGGCTCTCCTCCACTATTTCGGAGAAGACTATAAGGAAGAAGAATGTGGCAACTGCGACAACTGCCGTAAGCCAAAGAAACACATCGAGGCAAAAGAATTGCTATGTGCCGTGCTCGAGACTGTTTTGCAGCTAAAAGAGAAATGCAAGCAAGACTACATCGTGACGGTTATGGAGGGTATCAAGACTGACGAGGTGGCATTCAACAAACACGACCAGCTCGAATGTTTCGGTACTGGCAACGATGAGCCAGCCGACCTTTGGCATAGTGTGATCCGTCAGGCTTTGGTGGCAAAGTATCTCAACCGCGAGATTGAGTCATACGGCTTGATCAAGGTAACAGCTGCCGGTAAGCGATTCCTGTCTAACCCCAAGTCGTTCAATATAGTAGTAGAGTCGGACGACGAAGAAGATGCCGACGAAGTAGAACTCAAGGGCAATGGCGCTTCGGCTGCTGCCGACGAGGCTCTCTATGGTATGCTCAAGGATCTGCGCAAGGAAGTGGCTAAGCGTCTCAACCTGCCTCCTTATGTCATCTTCCAGGATCCGTCGCTCGAAGCTATGGCTACCACCTATCCTATCACCATCGAGGAACTTCAGAATGTACCTGGTGTGGGAGCAGGAAAGGCAAAGCGATATGGCGAGGAGTTCTGCAGCCTCATCAAGAAACACTGCGACGAAAACGAAATAGAACGTCCAGAGGACTTCCGTGTGCGCACTGTGGCTAATAAGTCGAAGATAAAGGTATCTATCATTCAATCTATCGACCGACGTATTCCTCTCGACGATATTGCAGAATCGCTGCACGTCGATTTTGATGACTTGCTTACCGAGATAGAAGCTATCATCTCAAGTGGTACGCGCCTGAATATCGACTATTTCCTTGCCGATGTCATGGATCCGGAAGACGTAGAAGAACTCTATCAGTACTTTAAGGAGTCTCAAGACGATAACCTTGAAGCAGCTTACAAGGAGATGGGCAGCGTCTATGAAGATCGCGAAATCCGCTTGGTGCGTATCAAGTTCATTTCTGAGATAGCCAATTAACATCGACCATGCACATCGCAATTGCCGGAAACATCGGGTCAGGAAAGACAACCCTGACCAAGATGCTTTGCAAACATTATAACTGGATTCCGCGTTTCGAGGAAATAGACAACAATCCTTATATCGAAGATTATTACAAGGACATGAAGCGCTGGTGCTTCAATCTCGAAATTTTCTTCCTGAAACACCGCTTCAGAGATATTCTTGAGATTGCAAAGCATAAGGATATCGTGGTTCAAGACCGTTCGATCTACGAGGGTGTATATGTCTTCACTGCCAACAACAGGGCAATGGGAAATCTCTTGGAAAGAGATTTCGACACATATATGGAACTGTTTGAACAGATGACAAACCTCGTTGATTATCCCGACTTCATGATATATCTGCAAGCATCAGTTCCTCACCTTGTAGCCAATATCCAGAAACGAGGAAAAGACTATGAGCAGACAATCTCGATCGAATATCTCACCAACCTCAATAAGCGGTACGAAGACTTCATCTTCAACAAATACAAGGGCAAGGTCTTGACAATTAATGTCGATAATCTTGATTTCAAAGAGAATCCTTCAGATTTTTCGGTCATTACTGACAAGATAGACAGATTACTCTTCGGCCTCTTCTGATTCTTATCTCTTAAGATACTCTCTCAACCTCTTGTCATATTTGACAAAGAGGTTGAATGCTATTGGTGGTACTATCCATGCCATCAGCACCACCACCGCCATGCCTATGATGGTCACTTCGGCAAGCGAATGCATGGCTGGATGCTTGGCAAAGATGAGCGAACCGATGCCGACAAACATGATGAGAGCCGAGAGAATGATGCTCTTCTGGTATGAAATAAGTATCTTGCCTCCACTGCGATAGTCCTTGATTAAGCCTTCGGTGATGAATATGGTATAGTCGTCGCCCTGTCCGAAGATGAAAGTGGCAAGGATGATATTTACAATATTGAAGCTGATTCCGCAAAGATTCATTATTCCCAAAATCCATAACCAGCCAAATGCCATCGGCAAGAATGCCACAATGGCTAATTCGATCCTGCCAAACGACAGCCAAAGGAACACGAATACTATGATACTGCAAGCTATGCCTATATAATTGAAGTCAGCCGATAAAGTGCTGGCAATGCGTCCATTGAGCGAAGTAAGGTCAAATGCCCTGACTACTGCAACTCCATTTCCTGCATTTGCTATCACATCCTCGACCAATGCCGCCTTTTCTTCAGGCACTTTCAGCTGCGCTACTATGGAATTAGCACCCACAAAGCCCGTGAATACTGTCGAAATAAGTATCTCGTTCTCTTCCCATTCAAGCACAGGCAAATCGTCTATCCTGGCCATTTCGGCAAACTCAGCGAATGCTTCGTCAGTAAAGCCTTCTTCTTGTGCAACTCTCAAAACATTGTTCACGTCATGATTAGTCCAGAACTCGTGCCACAATCTCAGATGTTCTTTCTGCATCGTTACAGAAGGAAGCAGACGTATTGGATTCTTGACCAGAGTGATGCACCCCCTCTCCTTTTCTTTTTCAATCACCTCATGCAGAGACTCCAAGCCTCGGCTTGCCTCGTCGTATGTGCTACCTGTCGAAGTGACATATACAGTCGTTCCGTCAGCTTCGCCACGCATTGAAGCGAGAACTGCCATTTCCGTCTTCTGCTCTTCGGTCATGAAGTTGATGTGGTTCATATTGGTATCGAACTGCGTGTCTAGACTAAAGTAACCGAATACTATGCTCAACGCCACAATCACTATTGCCGATATCTTGCTCGCCGTGATTCGATCGACAAGTCTCGTAATCGCCGAAGTGTGGTTGTCACCATCGTCGATCTGTACGCCCGATTTCATAATATTGATCTGTGGAAGAAAGATGATGACAAAGATGATTGTGCCCACGAGCATCAGCGCACTAAACAAACCCAAATCGCAAATAGCAACAGCTTCCAAAGGAACAAGAGTGAGGAAGGCGCCAACAGTTGTAATATTGCCGATGAGCAAAGGAGCAACAAGGTCTTTCAATGTCCGTCGGTTATCATATTCCTTCAGGTGACACACATAGTGAAGAGGATAGTTGACGGCAATGCCTATGATAATAGATGCGATGCCCACTACGATGAGCGAAATGTCGCTGCGCAACAGCCCCATACTTCCCAAGGCAAAGAGAAAACCAAAGGCTGTAGTGATGGCAATGAGAAGCAACGAACGAAGATTATGAAAGGTGAAGAGCAAAAGCAGTAATATCAGCACCGCCGAAACGGCTATTGCTATGATAGTGTCGTGCTTTATTTGTGAGGCATTGTCAACAGCAATGACAGGCGAGCCGACAAAACTGACATCTATCCCATCTGCATTTATTTCTTGTTTGGCTTCGTTGAGCAAAGCGATAAGCTGAGCATTGAGATTGGTCTCACTTCCGCCAAACGGTGATTTTATCGAAACCAGGCATTTCTTATTGTCGGCCGTGAAAATGAACCCGTTATATTGATTATATCTCGTCTCTGGCTGAAAGTCTTTGAGCATCGTCGCAATGCTTTCGCCCATTCCCAAAGGATCGAGCACATACATCGGCTCGAACAAGGCACTCACAGGTGACGCTATCTGCTCCTTAACCCAGTTCATTCTTTCATTAAGGAAGCTATCATCGTTCCACAGCGAGTCGATGCGTGAATAATCATCGGCTGTCAGATAATAAGGCAGATGGGCATAGACATAATCAAAGATGTCGGTAATCTGCCCTGCATCGACATGCGGCTCATAGTTCGCAATCCATCCAGATGTATCGCGCTCTGCCAGAACATCTCCGAATTTCATCACAGCATCAACAATCTTCTGCTGGTCATGTTGTGAACTATCGGCCAACGAAAACAGTAGCACGATCTTGTCGGCTGCAACAATCTCCTGATAGATCTTCATCGACTCCTGATAGTCTTTGTCGGTTGGCAGAAAGTCGGTGATGTCTTCCTTGAAGTCAAGACGAAGTGCCGACATGACAAGCACACTTATGATTGCTATCAGCGAGACAAAACACAAAAAGCGATGCCTTTGCAGATATTCGTATATTATCAACACAAATCTCATATTCTTTTCTTTGCTTTTTTTCTGCAAATATAACAAAAATCGGGGTTATTTATCATATTTGCCAACAAATACTACAATTAATAGTCTATTTCATCAATATTTTGTAATAAATGTTTATCTTTGCATATTAATTATTAAAATTCAAAATAGTATGAAAGAAAGAATAAGAGAGATCCTCGAAGAGGCATTACCACTTGTTGATATTGAATCAGAACATCTGTACGGCGAACTTGACTCGCTTGGCGTGACTACTATCCTCATGGAGTTGTCAGCAGCTTTCGACATCGATCTCGACAGCTCATACGCTACTCCCAAGAACCTCAAGTCGCTCGATTCTCTTGTTGCCCTTGTCGAAAAGAAACTTGCTGAGAAACAATGAAACAAAGCCTCGAACAATATATCTTCGAGCATTCGCTCAATACACCCGACAAGATTGCCATAGTGGCACAAGGCAAGGCAACAACCTATGCCAGGCTGTGGAGTCTAATCCTGAAACGAGCCGAGGCACTGCGTCGCGAGGGGTTGTCGGCTGGCGATGTCTATGTGACACGTTCGCAACAGTCGCTCGACTATCTTGTCACCTATTTCGCCATACATTATCTCGGCGCTGTTGTTTGTCCGCTCGAAAAAGGTGTATCCGATCAACGTTTCCTTCAAATCAGCAGAGATGTCCATGGCTTGAAATTCAACCCTGAGACCGATTCCGACATCCTTTATACCACAGGCACGACAGGTGTGTCTAAGGGAGTGCTAATCAGCCGTAGAGCCATCCTCTGCAATGGCGAGAATCTCGTCTTCGCTCTTGGATTCAAGTCTGACCTCACCTTTGTCATCACTGGACCAATCAACCACTCGGGCAACTGGTCGAAGGTTATTCCTACAATGATGGTTGGTGCAACGCTCTATGTGCTCGAAGACATGAAGGATGTCAATCTCTTCTTCGACGCTATGGGTTATGGTCCACACAAGACGGCTTGCTTCCTTGTACCAGCCAGCATCCGTATGCTGCTGCTCCTGTCACGCAAGCGCTTGGCTGCATTGTGCGAAAAGATCGATTTCATCGAGACAGGAGGAGCTCCCATATCGTCAGCCGATATGCAGATGCTTGCCGAGACTTTACCCCACACACGACTTTTCAACACCTATGCTTCGTCGGAGTGTGGAATGATTTGCACCTACAACTTCAACGATGGCAAGCACAAGAACTCTTGCTGTGGCACGCCGATGAAACATGCGTCGTTCGAAATTGTCGATGGCAAGGTAGTGTGCCAGAACGGTGGACAAATGAGCTGTTATGTCAATGCTCCAGAACTCACAGCCAATGTATTGAAAGACGGTAAGATATATACCAACGATTTAGCTCACATCGACGACGACGGAATGCTTGTTATCGAAGGACGCGACGGAGATGTCATCAACGTTGGAGCACTGAAGGTCTCTCCTTCCGAAGTTGAAAGCGTAGCCCTCGCCTTCCCTGCTGTCTCCGACTGTATCTGCCTGCCAAAGTCCCATCCAGTGATGGGCAATATAGTGCGTCTGCTCATAGTGCCAAAAGATGCCGACTCGTTCGATAAGCAACAGCTCGTTCAGCATATAGCAGCGCGACTCGAGAACTACAAGGTGCCACAAAGCATTGAACTCGTCGATGCAATCAAACGCACATACAATGGCAAGCTCGACCGCAAAGCATATCAATAATTCAGATTAGCATTTTATTATTATATCGTCATGAAAAAGTTTCTAATTTTTTCTCTGGCTTTCATTGCCAGCAATCTTTTCGCACAAAAGATTACAACCCAGACCACCGTTCAAGGCTCGATGGGCAAACTCTCTGTCATTGTCGAACAGCCTACTTTGAAGGAAGGTCAGAAATGTCCTGTAGTAATACAGATGCATGGTTTTTGTGGCAATAAAGGTGGAATGCATGAACTGATTGCTAACAAACTCGTAAATAGCAAAGTCGCTTCCGTGCGCTTCGATTTCAATGGTCATGGCGAGAGCGAAGGCCTCTTCCAGAACATGACTGTGCCCAACGAGATAGAAGATGCTAAGGCTATATATGAGTATGTGTCGTCTCTTCCTTTCGTTTCTAAGATCGGATTCCTCGGACACTCTCAGGGTGGCGTAGTGGCAAGCATGGCTGCAGGCGAACTTGGCGACGACAAGGTGTCGGCACTCGTGCTCATGGCTCCTGCTGCTGTCCTTCGCGAAGATGCCATACGTGGCAATACTTTCGGCAAAGTGTACGACCCTCTTACCCTCACAGAAGATGTCGAACTGTTCGGCGGGTTGAAGCTTGGCAAGAACTATATCAAGACTGCATTCAGCCTCCCAATTTACGAAACTGCTGCTGGCTATCAGGGGCCTGCTGCCATCTTCCATGGCAACAACGACAAAGTTGTACCTTACACCTATGGCGAACGCTACCACAAGATCTATCCGCTCTCAGAATACCACTATCTCCCTGGCGAAGACCATGGATTCTCTCAGTCGCTTGACAGCATCTCCGACCTCATCGTCAAGTTCTATCTCGCCAAGATGGCCTATGCTCCTGAACTCAAGCGAGGCGAAACAGCACCTGAGCTTTCTGCACCGACACCAGAGGGCAAGACTATCTCATTGGCCGACTACAAGGGGAAGTACGTCGTTATCGACTTCTGGGCATCATGGTGTGGCGACTGTCGTCGCGAAATTCCTGCGCTCAAGGAGCTATATACTGAGTCTCGCGACTGGAAGGTCGGAAAGGAACAGCTCCCAATAGAGTTCCTCAGCGTGTCGTTCGACTTCAAGCGCGAAGCTTGGCTGGCTCTTCTCGACAAGGAGCAGTTCGCATGGCCTCAGGTAAGCAATCTCAAGAACACACGCGAAGACCCTGCCTATCAGGCATATAAACTCCACTGGATTCCAGCTTTCTATGTAGTGTGTCCCGAGGGTAAGATAGTAGGTTCGGCAATCACTGCCGACGAACTTCGTTCATTGCTGAAGTCTCTTTTGTAATTATGGATGTCTTAGATCTTTCAATTCGTTTAGTAGTCGCATTGCTGTTAGGCGGTCTCATCGGCATCGAGCGTGAGTTCCGTGCTAAAGCTGCTGGCTTTCGCACTCATTTTCTTGTGAGCGTTGGTAGTGCATTGTTCTGTGTCGTGTCACAATATGGCTTTGGAGAAGAGATGAAAGATGCCTCACGCGTTGCTGCTCAAGTAGTATCGGGCATAGGATTTCTTGGTGCAGGCATGATCATCTTCCAGAAGAATGTCATACGTGGACTGACCACAGCCGCAGGTCTTTGGGTCACAGCCGCCATCGGATTAGCCTGTGGTGCTGGAATGTTGCTGATGGCAGTCATCGCCACTGCATTGGTGTTAGTCGGTCTTGAGGTGCTCAATATCTTCATTCCTCGTGTTGGTGCAACTGCCGTGGCATTGACATTCTCTTCGTCCAACAAGGAAAGCATAAAGACCGTAATTGCCCAGATCAAGGAAGAATGTATTGAACTCCTTTCTTATGAACTAAAAGACCGTCACACCTCCCATGGCATCATCTTCGAGGCAAAAATCGAAATGAAAGTGCGTCGAGACGTGTCAACATCCAAGCTCATCGATTATATGAACGAATTCGAAGATGTGACGTTCTCATTTATCGAGTAAATCCACATTAATTGCTATGCATCATATTTGGATTAGCGCTGCGGGACTATGCGTGGCATCCGTAATTGGCAGTATAATAGGCTTCCTTATCAAGGATCTTCCCCACAAGGCCAACGACACCATCCTTGGCTTTTGTGCAGGTGTCATGCTTGCTGCTTCGACTATTGGTCTTATAGTACCAGCTTTCGATCTCTCTTCTCAGTGGTGGTGGGTAGTTGCAGGCGTGATGATTGGAGCTATGTTTCTCAATGTGCTCGACCTTGTCACACCCCATCTTCATCATGTGACAGGCCTTGACGAAGCCGAACATCACAACAATGCCAAGCTCAACCATGTGCTTCTCTTTGTCATGGCTATCGCCTTGCATAAACTTCCCGAAGGAATGGCTGCAGGTGTGAGCATCAGCGATGCCCAGACAGCATCGTGGACAGTAAGCATAGGCATTGCATTGCAGAATGTGCCCGAAGGCATGGTCATCATCGCTCCGTTGCTTCTCGCTGGAGTCAAGCCTCTGCGCACGTTCGTCATATCCGTAGTCATCGGTCTGCTCGAGATTGTCGGTGTGTGGATTGGCTTTGGCATGGGCAACATATCACAGACATTATTGCCTGTAATGCTCGGATTCGCTGGCGGTGCGATGCTCTATGTGACAAGTGATGAGATGATTCCCGAGACACATGCTCATGGACATCAGAAGCAGGCTACCTATGCTCTGCTCATCGGGTTCATGACCTTGCTGCTGATCGAACGATTATTTGAGTGAAATTGTAGTCCTACCGGGAGTCGAACCCGGCTTTTCAGAATGAAAATCTGACGAACTAACCGATATTCGATAGGACCAATCTATGATTTTTTGCAAAGATAATGAAAGAATTTCACATTTCCAAATTATCAATGCACTTTTTTTGAATTTTTATTCAATATTTCTACAAATATCCTTCAAAATTGTCTTTCTGATGAACTGTTTAGTAATTTGCACAGGCAATCGATGCCGTAGCCAGATGGCTCACGGAATACTCCAATCGCTCCACCCCGACTGGAATGTATGTTCTGCGGGAACTAAACCTGCAAACGAGGTACACCCTTTGGCAATCAAGGTGATGGGCGAAATTGGAATAGACATCAGCCAACACTATCCAAAATCGCTCGACCAATACACAGGTCAGGAATGGGACTATGTCATTACAGTGTGTGGCGGAGCAAAAGAGTCTTGTCCTGTATTCTCAGGCAAGGTGAGCAAGCGCCTGCACATAGGGTTCGAAGATCCAGATTCTTTCAAGGGATCGGAGGATGAGGTTTTGCCACAGTTCCGACGTATCAGAGACGAGATATTGTCGAAAATGAAGGATTTGGCAGATTGAGCCATTTGACATTACCTCTGCCAGATACGGCTAATCAATATCATGCTAACAACATTTACAAGAATAAAAGAAAAATGCTGACATTATGAAACAGAGACTTACTTATCTTGACAACATCAAAGTGATGTTGACCCTTTTAGTGATTTTCCATCATGCCGGACAGGCTTACGGACAAGGAGGAGGTTGGCCATATACTCCATCCAACAACGACGAATTCTTACCATGGATATGGCATTTCTTCGCCGTAAATGCTTCGTTCTTCATGGGACTCTACTTCTTCATCTCGGGCTATTTCATCCCACGCAGCTTCGACCATCAGGGCTTCGCCACATTCGTCAAGAAGAAACTGCTCCGACTTGGAGTACCGCTCGTCGCGATGGGCTCTGTCATCTCTTTCTGCACCGGCAAGTTCGAACTGGCGCACATGTGGTTTGTCGAGAACCTGCTATTCTTCTGCATCCTATATGCCTTATTCCGACTGGCAGCCAAGCCTATCGACAATCAATGCAATTCGCGTCCAACAATCATCGGACTGACTGCCGCAGCTCTCATCATGGGATTTGGCAGTTGGCTCATCAGGGAAGCAAGTCCTCAGGATCACTGGATTTCGCTATGGGTTCTGGTCCTCGAGCCTGCCCACTATCTTCAGTATGTGATGATGTTCGTGCTCGGTATTCTTGCCTATCGCTTCGACTGGCTTGATAAGATGAACAACAAGACAGGGGCAACGGCATTGGCAATCGGTCTCCTCCTTGCCCTCGACCACTATCTGCGTGGCACCTTCCCATGGGACGAACTCGTGTGGCAATGGTTCGGTTTCTATGAGTCGCTCATGTGCGTCTTTATCAGCTTCGGATTGCTTTGGATCTTCCGCCAATATGCCAACAAGGAGAACGCCGTGATGCAATGGCTCGCCCAACAGAGCTATGGAGCCTACGTCTTCCACTTGCCCCTGATGCTCGGCATACAATATCTGTGCGATGGTCTGTGGATGGGTGCTTTCGCCAAATTCCTGTTCATCGGCGTGGCTACTGCCATAGTGTCTTTCCTCAACGCATGGCTGATTCGCCTCATTCCAGGCGCAAAGAAAGTGATATAAAAAAAGATGATTGGCTAAAAACAGCATACATCTTAGCCAATAACCATTTATTAGATACAACAACTACAACTACTGTAGTCGATTCTCCTCAGATTTGCCATGGTGCGACTTGATCATGTTGACGTAGCTATCGAC
>SAMEA3663243__coassemble_131_pt1 | contig 22650 bp, 18 predicted proteins | sample SAMEA3663243__metabat2_high_PE_019 | metagenome-assembled genome bin SAMEA3663243 (sample SAMEA3663243) | pig gut metagenome | biome: pig gut; feature: pig-associated habitat; material: faeces | place: China | collected 2013
GATTGACCAGAAGACACTTGCCATTCGCGACCTTCCGTATGGCAAGACGGTTGGCTCGCTCATCGAGAGCATCAAGAAAGCCATCGACAAGGGCAAAATCAAGATAAAAAGCTTCGACGACTATACTGCCGACAAAGCAGAGATCATGGTACATCTGATGCCTGGAGCTTCGAGTGACAAGACCATCGATGCGCTATATGCCTTCACCGATTGCGAGGTGTCGATATCACCAAACTGCTGTGTAATCTACGACCGTAAGCCGCATTTCCTGTCGGTGAGTGAAGTGTTGCGACGAAGTGCAAGCAATACTCGTGATTTGCTCAAGCAGGAGCTGGAAGTAACCCGTGGCGAACTGCTCGAACACCTGATGCTCTGCTCGCTCGAAAAAATCTTCATCGAAGAGCGCATCTACAAAGACAAGGAATATGAGCAGGCTGCCAACATCGATGAGGCATTGGCTCACATCGACAAGCGACTGGAGCCATTCAAGCCAAGTTTCGTGCGCGAAGTGACTCGCGATGACCTGTTGCGCCTTGAAGACATCAAGATGGCTCGTATCCATAAATTCTCGAGTTCAAAGGCCGAGGAGGATATCGTGAACACAAAGAAGAAAATCAAGGAGTGCGAGAAGAACATCAAGCACATCACCGATTATACCATCAAATGGTTTGAGCACCTGAAAGAAAAATTCGGCAAAGACCATCCTCGTCTGACCGAGATTCGCAATTTCAACACAATAGACTCGACCAAGGTCATAGAATCGACCCAGCGTCTTATGATCAACCGCGAGGAAGGCTTCATTGGCATTGGCCTGAAGCAGAACGAAAGCGAGTTTGTGTGCAACTGTTCGGAAATCGATGATATTCTCGTGATTTTCAAGAATGGACAATACAAGATTGTAAAGATTGCCGACAAGGTATTTGTGGGCAAGGATGTGCTATATATCAATGTGTACCGTAAGAATGATGCACGCACCATCTATAATGTAGTGTATCGCGACGGCAAGGGCGGCCCATTCATGATCAAGCGCTTCAACATAACATCGGTGATGCGCGACAAGCAATATGACATTACACAGGGCAAAGAAGGCTCGAAAATAATGTATATGACGGCCAATCTCAACGGCGAAGCAGAGACGATACGCATCACTATCCGCAGCCGAAACCGAGAGGCAAAGACTATGAGTTTCGAGAAAAACTTTGCCGAAGTGCCAATCAAGGGTCGTGGCGTAAAAGGCAATCTGCTGACTAAGGCAGAGATTCAGCGCATCACTGTATCTGCTCACGGAGGCAGCACCCTCGGAGGTCGTCCTGTATGGTTCGACATGGATGTGAAACGCATCAATTACGACAGGCAAGGCGACTACCTCGGAGAGTTCATGGGCGACGATCGTGTACTTGTGATACTCGACAACTACGACTATTACATAACAACCTTCGACGAAAACAATCACTATGAAGACAATGTGATGCGAGTGGAGAAATACGACCCGCAGAAGATCTGGACTTTAGTGATGAAGGATTGGGAAACCGATGCCTATAACCTCAAGCGCAGCCTGCTTGACGCCAAACCCGCCAAGCAAAACATGCTCGGCGAGCCAAAGCGTTTCTCTATGAATCTGCTCACTGATACGCAATACCCGCGATTCAGATTCACCTTTGGCAAACTCGACGAGTTCCGAGAGCCTCTGGAGATTGACGCCGATGAGTTTATCCCAATTCGCAGTGTAGCGACCAAGGGTAAGAAGGTCAGCAATTACTATATCGAGAAAATCGAGGAGATAGAACCGACAAAAGTGCCTGAACAAGAAAAAAGCGAAAACGAAGAAACAACTAATGAAGAGATTTCTGACACTAATAATATTGACTCTGATAGTCTGTTCTGACCTTGCCGTGGCACAAGACCGGCCAGCTCAGTCGGTACTGACTGCCGAATGGGGAAAAAGTGCCATGCGCAACACCTATCTTGCGCCTTTGCTATACGAAGGCAGGCAGATTGGAGTGCGTTATGAACGATGGCGCACCATGAGGAGCTTTAAATGGACCAATCAGCAAATTATCGATGCAGATTTTGCTGATGGTGATGCCGAAAACGGACAGCATTCTACGTCATGGTCGATACGAGCCATGTATCGCTATGCCATGCATCGAGACATCAGCCATCTGCTATGTAGTCGCTGCCAAGGCCTCACCGTCTTAATAGGTCCATATGCAGGGTTGGAAACAGGCTTCGACTATAACCTAAAATTAGGCAGTTCGAACAACCCTGCCACGGCTCGTTTCGTAGGTAATATGGGTGTGAGTCTCGCTTCAACCTACGACTATACTCTTTGGGGACAGCCAAGCAAGGTAAATCTGCAGGTACAAATGCCTCTTATTGGATACGCATTCATGCCAGAATATGGAGCATCGTATTACGAGACCTTTCTACTTGAATCGGGCAACAACGGACACTTCACCTCGCTCCACAACGAACAGGACCTTGATGTGCGCCTCTCGACAGACATACCTATTGCCGTCATCCCTTGGTTCAAGAGAATGAAAACCATAGTGCGTCTTGGCGCATACTATCATATTGAGACGATGGATATCAACAGCATCGTCAACAGATACTCTACTTTTGGAATTAGCATTGGTTGGACATGGAAATATCTGCCGTTATGAGAAGATTTCTGATTTTATTATCATCGCTCGTTTTGCTGACTGCGTGTCTTGACGACGACAGTGGAGTAGAAAACGATGACTTCCTAGGCAACTTCGAAGCCTGCTGGACTGCTATGGACGAACACTACTGTTTCTTTGATGAGAAAAATGTCGATTGGGATAAGGTATATAAATTCTATCTGCCTTATTTCAGGGATTCTATCACCAATATCCAGCAAGAGTTCACTGTCCTTGGACACATGCTTTCGCAAGTTCGCGATGGACATGTCAACCTCTACTCTCCATTCAATACCGCACGTTATTGGAAGTGGTATGAAGACTATCCACATAACTTCAACAAGGATCTGGTACAGGAGTACTATCTCAAGACCAACTATTGGGCAGCATCAGGTTTCAGGTTTACGGCTCTCAAAGACTCGGTAGCCTATGTGCGCTATGAGTCATTTACCAATACGCCAGGAGAAACCAATATTGACTATCTGCTCATGGCATTAAGCTATTGCCGAGGCATGATATTTGACATACGCGACAATGGAGGTGGTGCCTTGACCAATGTCCCCTTGATCGCTCGCCGTTTCTCGACCGAAAAGACATGCTATGGATATATTCAGCACAAGACAGGGAAAGGACACAATGACTTCTCGTCTCCCGAACCCATGCATCTTGAGCCTTCTGAAGACCGCCTATGGTGGGATGCTTCGGTACAGCCTGTAGTGATACTCGCCAATCGACGCACATACAGCGCAGCCAACAACTTCGTGCAAGCAATGAAAGCAATTGCCGAGACAAAGACGTTTGACAAGACGGGCGTGGCACATGAAAAGATGATTGTGGTTGTGGGCGACCGCACAGGAGGTGGCGGAGGTATGCCATTCGAAACCGTACTCCCCAACGGGTGGGTGTTGCGTTTTTCTGCCTGCCCTATCACCGACAATCATAAGCGTTCGACCGAGAGCGGCATTGACCCAGACTTTAGTGTGAACATGGACTCATTAGTGATGTTCAATGAACATCGTGATGAAATCATCGACTTTGCACATGAATACATTATTAATAATACGCGTATGACATACGAGAAGAAGGAGTAAGCTAAAAAAAAACATCATTTTATTTGGATAATCCGATTTTTATGCTTACCTTTGCACCCGTCCATTTTAACGTGCAGGTGTGTTGAAATTGGTAGACAAGCCAGACTTAGGATCTGGTGCCGTGAGGCGTGTGGGTTCGAGTCCCACTACCTGTACAAATAAAGATTGCAAATTTGGGGAAGGTGTGCCATGTCGTTAATGACATTGCACACCATTTTTTAATATCAAAACATAACAATAAAAAAGCATGCCCCAAACAGAGCATGCTGAAAATAATGATGATTCAAACCAAATCACTTATCTATCACACCTGAGCCTTCTGGCACTGGACCTCCAAGCTTGGTAATATCTACGAGTTCCATACGGAAGTATAGATTGGAATAAGGATCGATAGTCGAGTTGCCAGCTTGTCCATAGGCAAGGTACCATGGGATGGCAACCAGCCAGTTGTCACCGATATGCATGTGTTGCAAAATCTCAGCCCAACCCACTATCACACTTGCACAAGTGAAGTTCTCGAAGAAAGTAACCTGCTGAGACTCGAGCGTATCAGCCTTGTTTTCACTGTCGAAGAAGATCTTATCCATCACCGATGGGTCATTGAACGAAGCCTCATCTGCAGGGAGTTTCTTCATCACCGACTTAGGATCGTAGAGAGTGTAGTGCATCTTCAACGTGCTTGTATAATAAGGGGTGTACCACTTATTCAGAGCACGCAGGCTATCCTCATTGGCTGGAGTGATGACACGATAGAGACATCTATATGAGAGAGGCTCTGCCAGCGACTTGATGGTATCTGTGAAATATGCATTCTGACCCAACCTGTTCTGATAGTCGTGCATTCGCAGCATCACTGCGTCATTCTGAGCCTTCCACTCGTAGAAATCAGAATAGTCGATGGTGTCATCCTCATTGCATGCGATGAAGCCAAAACCCATCGCAAGCAAGGATAATAAGAATAGAAGATTCTTCTTCATCAATATTCGTTTCAAGTTATTAATCGTTCTCGATCTTGCGGAGCAATGACGAGATATTCACACTGTCACCAATAATCTTGTGGAGGTCGGCAATGGCTACACGCTCCTGTGCCATAGTGTCGCGGAAGCGAAGTGTCACTGTATTGTCTTCAAGAGTCTGATGATCGACCGTCACGCAGTAAGGAGTACCGATGGCATCCTGACGGCGATAGCGCTTGCCAATCGAATCCTTTGCCTCAATCTGACAGTTGTAGTCGTAGCGAAGCTCCTTGAGAATCTCTTCAGCCTTCTCTGGCAGACCATCCTTGTTGATGAGAGGAAGGATAGCAACCTTGATAGGAGCAAGTGCAGGAGGAAGGCACAAAACGACTCGAGTCTCACCCTTCTCGTTGACCACCTCTTCCTTATATGATGCAGCCATGACGCTAAGGAACATACGATCGACACCGATTGAAGTCTCGATGACGTATGGCACATAACTCTCGTTGGTATCTGGGTCGAAGTATTCGATCTTCTTGCCCGAGAACTTAGCGTGCTGGCTAAGGTCGAAGTTGGTGCGTGAGTGGATACCCTCAACCTCCTTGAAGCCAAATGGCATGTTGAACTCAATGTCGGTAGCTGCATTGGCATAGTGAGCAAGCTTGTCGTGATCGTGGAAACGATACATGTTGTCACCAAAGCCGAGAGCCTCGTGCCAAGCCAAGCGTGTCTGCTTCCACTTTGCGAACCAGTCGAGCTCTGTGCCAGGCTTGATGAAGAACTGCATCTCCATCTGCTCGAACTCGCGCATACGGAAGATAAACTGACGAGCCACGATCTCGTTACGGAATGCCTTACCAATCTGTGCAATACCGAAAGGCAGCTTCATACGGCCAGTCTTCTGCACGTTGAGGTAGTTGACAAAGATACCCTGTGCTGTCTCTGGACGGAGATAAATCTTCATTGCGCCATCAGCAGTCGAACCCATCTCGGTCGAGAACATGAGGTTGAACTGACGCACGTCGGTCCAGTTACGTGTACCACTGATTGGATCCACGATCTCTTCGTCGATAATGATCTGCTTCAAACCGTCGAGGTCGATACCTTCAGGAGCGTTCATTACCTCCTGGAAACGATGGTGAAGAGCATCACGTTTCTCGATGAGCTCGAGCACCTTTGGCGAAGTGGCACGATACTGCTCCTCGTTGAACGAATCCTTGAAACGCTTGCGAGCCTTCTCTACCTCTTTCTCTACCTTCTCGTCATATTTGGCGATCTGATCCTCGATGAGCACGTCGGCACGATAGCGCTTCTTCGAGTCCTTATTGTCAATCAACGGATCGTTGAATGCATCAACGTGACCCGAAGCCTTCCATGTAGTAGGGTGCATGAATATTGCAGCATCGATACCAACGATGTTCTCGTGGAGCTTGGTCATTGCAGCCCACCAGTACTGCTTGATATTATTCTTCAACTCGACACCGTTCTGACCATAGTCATAGACTGCGCCAAGACCATCATAAATTTCGCTTGAAGGGAAAACAAAGCCATATTCCTTACAATGAGAAACGAGCTTCTTAAATACATCTTCCTGAGTTGCCATAACTGTTATCTTATAATTTTATTATAAATTTCGAGGTGCAAAGATAACATATTTCTTTGAAAATAAGGTCATTTTTCGCATTTATTATGTTTTTTACACTTTTATTTCGTGAAAATTGATATCTTTGCTGTATGATATTCGAGACATTAAGGCAATTTGACGATATTCACACACATATCGCAGGCAACCCTCGAGCTGTCTGTTCGCTCTCTCCCGAGAAGGCGATCGACCTCACACGCTCTGGCCTCAACCAGCCCTTCTCTATCATGCTGCACCCATGGCACATCTGTCAGTATCCCGACCAAAGCCTCATTGCCCAGTTTGCCGAAGCAGTCATGATATGCTCGTCCGACCCTCGCTTTGTTGCAATCGGAGAATGTGGATTAGACAACGAGTGTAACACGCCCATCGACACTCAGGTATTGTGTTTCGAACGTGCATTGGCTATTGCCAAGGAAAGCCATAAGCCAGTGATACTGCACATAGTGAAGATGTGGGATCAGCTTTTGCTCTCAACCCGACGTGTATTTGGTCCCAACGGAGCAGCTGAAGCCGAAGCCAATGGCTGCCGTCTCATCATCCATGGCTACCGCAAGAACCTCACATTGGCACAGCAACTTGTCGCACAAGGTTATTATCTCTCACTCGGCAATCGCTACAATACCGACGTACTGACAGGCATCCAGCCCGACAGATTGTATCGTGAAACTGACGAAACTGCCATCTAAAGCCATCTTTCATGCCCAAAAAAGGGAAAAAGTGGCACATTGGCAAAGAAAACTGACAAAAAACTTGTTGATAACTAATATTTACACTAAATTTGCACCCGCTTTTGGCCAGAATTTCGGCTTTGCAGTCCCGCTGCTGCAACGCTGGGCGGAAGCGCAACAACGATGAGGCCGCCTCTAATAGGGAACGCTACCTATGAATGCGACATCATCATATCATTAACTTCAAACTATCACATTTTAAACAAATTTGTTATTATGGCAGATTTAATGAAGATCGCAGAAGAGGCTTTTGCAACAGGCAAAGAGTTCCCTGCATTCCAGAGCGGTGATACAATCACTGTTTCTTACAAGATTAAGGAAGGAAACAAGGAGCGTATCCAGCAGTACCGAGGCGTAGTTATCCGTATTTCGGGTCACGGTACAAAGAAGCGTTTCACTGTACGCAAGATGTCTGACGGCATTGGCGTGGAGCGCATTTTCCCTATCGAGTCTCCATTCATTGAGAAGATCGAGGTTAACAAGTACGGTAAGGTTCGCCGCGCTAAGCTTTATTACCTCCGTAACCTCACTGGTAAGGCTGCTCGTATTCGCGACCGTAAGGTTAAGGCGTAATTTCCTCTGAGAATTTACAACCAAACATTACATCGGTAGTACTTCATCAAGAAGTGCTACCGTTTTTTGTTACATTTGCTTTGCAAAACCAAATAATATGCATATATTTGCCCCAGCCAATTAATTGATATTTACTATGGAGAAGAAACAACTGAGTATCTTTCAGATCATCGTCCGCATCATCTTCCTGATAGCGGCTATTTGTGCCGTTACCTATTTCTTCCCTCATAGCGAGACATTCCACTACGAATATGAACTTGGCAAGCCTTGGCGTTATGGCCGTCTCACTGCCCCTTATGACTTCCCAATCTATCGCAACGACTCGGTGATCCATAAAATGGAAGATAGTCTCCGTATGCAGATTACCCCACGCTTCGTGCTCGACACAGAAGTGAGCAATGCCATGCTTGCCGATATGCGCAACAAAGCCCGTTTCTCACTATCACCCGAGGCCTACAACCACCTGCGTCAATTGCTTGAGGGCTATTATGCTGTTGGAATACTCAACGAGAGAGACCGAGAGATGCTGACCAGCACTGGCAGGCAAGAGGCACATATCAGAATCGACAACCACTCGCGGGCTGTGCCTGTTACTCTGATCAAAAGCGAGAAAGACATATATGTCGAAATCACAAGCGACACCATCTTCGGCCGTCAGTACCAGAGGGCAAAGGTGCGCGATTTTATTACGCCAAGTCTCAATCCCGACACGGCTGCAATGAACCACGAATATGCTCGACTTCGCCAAGAGGTATCATCCACCACAGGTGTCGTTCTTGCCGATAGCCGAATTGTCGATCAAGGAGAAATCATCACACAAGCCATCTATGACAAGATTCACTCCTATAGCATTGAACATGAGACACGACGCCAGACATCGAGTGACGAGACACTGATGCTCGTTGGTCAGTTCCTTCTCATAGCAATCATGCTATCCAGCATCATGATCTTCCTGTATCTCTATCGTCCATGGATATATGTTCGCCAAACAGAAACTTTGGTAGCCGTCGGCAGTGTAACATTCATGACAATACTCACTGCTATTACCTCCAACAACCTTATCAACGGAGCCTACCTTGTACCTATTGGCATCGTCACTATAGTGCTTGCTACATTTATGGGCTCGCGCACAGCCTATTATTGCCACATCATCATGGCATTGCTTTGCTCGTTCATGGCACCATCGCATTTCGAGTATCTCGTCATCCAAAGCATTGTAGGCATCGTCATTATCTTCAACCTCAAGAACGGACTTGAAGACCGCAACCAGTTATTGCGCGTAAGCATACTGACAGGAATCTCATACTGCACATGCTATGCTGCCTATCTCTTGGCTAACGAAGGCACATTGGTCAACATATCGATCAAGACCATCGGATTCCTATGCTGCAATGCTCTGTTGCTGCTTATGTCGTATGTCATTATATATGCATTCGAAAAGTTATTCCACTTTATGAGTGGTGTGACACTGGTCGAACTATGTAACCTCAACGTGGGTTTGCTCGACCGTTTGTCGAAGGAAGCACCTGGCACCTTCGAGCACTCAATGCACGTAAGCAACCTTGCAGCCAATGCTGCCAAAGCCATCAAAGCCAATGCCCAGCTCGTGCGTACTGGTGCTTTATACCACGATATAGGCAAACTGTGGAATCCAATCTACTATACAGAAAACCAGAAGGGAGTCAACCCTCACGACAACTTTACCATCGAGCAGAGCGTCGAGGTAATCAAGCGTCATGTCACAGAAGGCCTCTCATTGGCAAAAAAAGCCAAGCTACCTGTTGAAATTCAAGAGTTCATCGTGTGTCACCACGGACGCAGTGTCATCAAGTTCTTTTACAACACTTGGTGCAATCAGCATCCCAACGAAGAACCCGACATGGAGTTGTTTACTTATCAGGGGGAAGATCCTAAGACCAAGGAACAAGCCATCCTGATGATGTGCGATTCGGTGGAAGCCGCCAGCAAAAGTCTCAATGAAACAACCGAAGAGTCAATTTCCAACCTTGTCAACAAAATCATCGACAGCATAGTCACAAGCGGACGACTCAACAACTCGAAGATTACCCTTCGCGAAATCAAAATCGTAAAGCTCTCGTTCATCAAAGACCTCATGGGCATTTACCACACTCGCATAGCATATCCAGAGCTAAAGAAGTAAGGTTTTTTGTTTCTCATATATTTGATCAATGCGATTTCATGCCAAACATATAACAGATAATTGCAAAAGATATGGAAGGATACATCCAGAATAAATACTCCAAACCGATTAAACGATACGTCCAGACTTTGGACTTGACAGGTATGTTCTATCTTTATGACTGATAATTTCTTACCCATAATTAGCAAAAGTCCTATATAATAGGATAATTTGCAAAAATTAAATGGGCAAAATTAGCCTATATCACAATTTTTTTTTATTTTTGCATTTCAAAGAGATTGGTTCGCCAATCCTCTTGCATTAGGCGTGAATCAAAAAAGGGAATTTTATAATCTCAGTAATAAGATCAATTTTAATACAAAACCAATAAGAAATATGTCTAAGAAAGCATTATTGCTCATCCTCGATGGTTGGGGATGTGGCGACAAAACCAAGTCAGATGTTATCTCATCAACTCCAACCCCATATTGGGACAGCCTCATAGCCAACTACCCTCACTCACAGCTCCGCACCGACGGCCTCAATGTAGGTTTGCCTGACGGACAGATGGGCAACTCTGAGGTAGGTCACATGAACATTGGCGGTGGCCGTATCGTATATCAGGATCTTGTCAAGATCAACATGGCTTGCGAGGACGGTTCGATTGCCAAGAACAAGGAGATCGTTGGCGCATTCGAGAACGCAAAGAAGGGAGGCAGCATCCACTTCATGGGTCTTACTTCTACTGGTGGAGTTCACTCTTCACTTGCTCACCTTCTCAAGCTTGTTGACCTCGCAAAGGAATATGGCCTTGAGGGTCGCACTTTCCTCCACTGCTTCATGGACGGCCGCGATACCGACCCACGTTCGGGCAAGGGCTTCATCGAGACTGTTGCCAACCACTGCAAAGAAGTTGGCTGTGGCGAGATCGCTTCAATCACAGGACGTTTCTATGCAATGGATCGAGACAAGCGTTGGGATCGTATCAAGAAGGCATACGACCAGCTCACAGCAGGTGTAGGCTCTCAGTATTCTTGCCCGGTTCAGGCAATGCAGGACAGCTACGATGCTGGCGTTACTGACGAGTTCGTTGAGCCATGCGTATTGGCAAAGGACGGTAAGGTCGTAGGTACTATCCAGCCAAACGACACAGTTATCTTCTTCAACTACCGCAACGACCGTGCCAAGGAAATCACTTCTGTACTCACTCAAGAGGATATGCCAGCTGAAGGCATGAAGACAATGCCTCTCTACTACTGCACAATGACTCCATACGATGCTAAGTTCACTGGCCTCCACATCCTCTTCCCTAAGGAGAATGTCGAGAACACCCTTGGCGAAATCGTGAGCAACGCTGGCAAGAAGCAGCTCCGTATCGCTGAGACAGAGAAGTATGCTCACGTTACTTTCTTCTTCAATGGCGGTCGCGAGGCTGAATACGAAGGAGAAGATCGCGTGCTTGTTCCTTCTCCAAAGGTTGCAACCTACGACCTTCAGCCAGAGATGAGCGCACTCATCGTCAAGGACAAGCTCGTAGAGGCAATCAAGACTCAGAAGTACGACTTCATCGCTTGTAACTTCGCAAACGGCGATATGGTTGGCCACACAGGTATCTATGCTGCCATCCAGAAGGCAGTCGAGACAATCGACATCTGCTGCCACGACGTATGCGAGGCTGCCAAGGAGAACGGCTATGAGGTAATCATCATTGCTGACCACGGTAATGCAGACTTCGCTGTCAATGCCGATGGCACTCCAAACACAGCACACTCGCTCAACCCAGTACCTTGTGTCTATGTAACCGACAACAAGAATGCAAAGGTTGCCGATGGCAAGCTCTGTGACGTTGCTCCTACTATCCTCAGCATCATGGGCATCGCTCAGCCAGCTGAGATGACAGGCAAGAATCTCATTTCTCTCTAAGAGATAATTCTAATGTCGGGTGCCAGCCTCGGCATCCGGCATTATTACCTTTCTATCTGCTTATTTTCTTACCAATATCACACATACACATTCCAACACTAATGGAAAAAATCATTACTGAAATCACCCCTCTTGAAAAGAAAGACTGCTTTTACCTCGTTGACCGCAACAAGGAAAGTTTCACCTATCCTATCCATAAGCATGAGGAGATCGAACTGAACTTTGTGGAGAACTGTTCAGGAGCACGTCGCATCGTTGGCGACTCTATTGAGATTCTTGGACAATATGACCTTGCCCTCATTGGCAGCAATCTCGAACATACTTGGGAACAGAATGTGTGTCAGGAACAGAAGGTTCGCGAGATTACCATTCAGTTTGAACCCGACCTCTTTGGCGACACTCTCTTGAGCAAAAGCCAGATGAAGAGCATACAGCAACTGCTCGAGAACTCGAAGAATGGAATTGCCTTTGGCATCGCTGCCATCATGCGCATTTACACTCGTCTCGACGAAATCACAAAGACACAACCAGGCTTCTATCGCGTCATCAAATTGCTCGAAATACTATACGAACTGTCTATCGACAACGACTACCGAAAGTTGGCAAGCAGCTCGTTTGCCAATGTGCAGGTTTCTACCGAAAGCCGTCGTGTTCGCAAGGTTGAGGAGTATATCGACACCAACTTCAAGCAGGAAGTGCGTCTGCAGACTCTTGCCGATCTGGCAGGTATGACGGCTTCTGCTTTCAGCCGTTTCTTCAAACTTCGCACAGGAAAGACCGTCCAGGAATACATCATCGACGTGCGCATCGGTCATGCTGCCCGCGAACTTGTCGATAGTTCTATGTCGATTGCCGAGATTTGCATCGATTGTGGATTCAACAATATCAGCAATTTCAACCGTATCTTCAAGAAAAAGAAAGGCTGCTCGCCATCGCTCTTCCGCGACAACTATTTCAAGAAGAAGGTTATTGTATAATTACAATCATCATAGTTTTTATTCTTCAGCATTTTCCGTGTAGGTAACAGTCTCGCCATCACGGATAATGCTTATTTTGTAGGTATGAGGCTTCGACATGCCGTCGAACGAGCCTTGACGGGGATGAATAGTGAGTTTGTTTGCCTTGTCGTCCCATGAGAATCGCGTGAGCGCATAGGCTCCCGACTCATAGTTGTAGTTGTCGCCTTCGTCTTCATACATTATGTATTCAGCATCAGCGCCTGCATAAACCAAGATCTCTATCGGTTCATCGTTTTCTTCCATGGCATATTGCTTGACAGGTCCTATCGGGATGATGCTGCCTGCCTTCACGAATACCGGAATATGCTCAATATCGACATCAGTCTCGACTGTCTTCCCTCCGTGATAATACGTTGATTTGTGAAAATCATACCATCCGGCTTCTGTTTCAGGAAGATAGGTCGTGTAGCTGCACACACCAGCCTTGAGCACAGGATTGACAAGCAACGACTTGCCAAACATATATTCGGTCTCGTATTTGAGTGCTTCTGCATCGTGGGCAAAATCGAAGATTAGCGGACGCATCAATGTGCTGCCTTCGCGCGATACTTCCGAGGCAGCTGAATATATATAAGGAAGAAGACGGTATCTGAGTTCAAGTTGTGACTTTATTACTTTTTCAGCCAAAGCACCATAGCGCCATGGCTCAGTATCTGACATATAGCCATGAACACGCATCACTGGCAGGAACGTCGAACACTCTATCCAACGGAGCAGTCGCTCTATGTAGTCTGGGTCGTCATATTGATTGCCCCATGGACGGAAGAACCCTCCTGCATCATAAGTCCACCATGGATGACCGGCAGCCATCAATCCGAGTCCTCCTGCTATCTGCCTGCGCAGGGTCTCCCAGTCATTTCCCACATCGCCCGACCAAAGTGTTGAGCCATAGCGTTGTATGCCGGGGAATCCGCTGCGGGTGAGTATCATGGCACGACGCTTGGCATCGTCACGACGCAAGCCCTCATAGACGGTCTTGCTCACGAGCAGAGGATAGACATTTCGAACCTGTTCTCCTGTCAATGTGCCATTGGCGACACGTCGGCCTAAAAGGTCGTCGTTCTCAGGTTCTGTAGCATCCTGCCACCATGCGTCAATTCCGTGCACGAGCAGTTTCTCACTGAAATTGCGCCAATAAGCATCGGCTGCATCTGGGTTGAAGAAGTCAATCCATGTTGTGCCAGGGATATAATACCCCTCAGCCTGCATCTGTTTGCCGAGGTCAGAGCTATCGTCAATCTTCGACCACACCGATAGCATAAGGCGCATGTTCAACTCTTCATGCAGCTCGCGCGTCAGAGCCGATGGGTCTGGATAATGTTCTTCGTCAAACTTCATTGCATTCCACCCATACTTGCCCCACCATTGCCAATCCTGGACAATGACATCAATAGGCAGCTGTTTCTCTCGGAAGATGCGTGCATTGTCGAGTATCTCGGCCGACGAATGATAACGCTCTCGGCAATGAATATAACCCAATGCCCACAAAGGCATCATTGGAGCATTGCCCGTGAGGTTTCGGTATGTTGCAATCACCTCATCTGCCGAACCAGCAAAGACTGTATAATCTACCATATCTGCCATTGGCGAAGACAGTGTAGTGGTGTTATCTACCTTGCGCAAGTATATCGTTGGCATATCGCCATTGGTGAGCTCTGACGAAAAGGAATGCAAGCCTGCAGCCAGCCTTACATTGACCGATGTGGTAGGCGGCAGCCAGAGGTTGTTGACGTCGATGACCACACTATCATCAATGACAAGATTATGACGCCTTGCCATTGTCTGCCCGACATCGAGCAACAGGGCATATTCGCCTTCTTCAGCTATCTCGACATCAGCCCTGAAACGGTTACTCTGTCTCACCTCTTTCTTGCTTCCTTCGGTCGAAGTCACATCTACTATGTCAATAGCCCCTTCTCCTCCATCACTGAGCATCGCTATCACAGTGTCGGCAGGATTATATTCCACCATTCCATAGTTGTTCCACAAAAGTCCATAGCCTCGGTTCGAGAGCATCATAGGCATAGCAATCTGGGTGTTGACCTGAGTGAGACGACGGCTGACTCCTCGCAAATTGCCAAGGCCATCCTGAAACTGCCCCAATCCCGTGATATATTCATCACACGGAGAGTCAAGTACTACACTTGCCTTATATGCCTCAACATCCTGCACCGTTGCAGGCACAAGGTCGTGCGACTTGATAGTGGTGAGGAGTGTGCCCTTTGCATCGAAAATCTGAACCTCGTTCGTAAGATCCGACACCAGTACCTTCATGTCGCTTGCCACATGTTCCTCCTGTGATGGATAAAGCCATTGGTCGGGCAAGTCATAGCGATGTTCTTTCTGGAACTGTATGCGCACTGCATTTCGGGCAACAGGAGTCAAGATCAGCTTGCCATCTGCAAACTGAAGTTCTGTACGAGAAGATATAGTCCTTGGGTCATCTGCACAAGCACATAAAAGACTGCCGACGGCAAAAACACACGACACGATTATTCCTAATCGAGAGAATAGCTTATTTTTCATTGATTGGATTTGGTAATTTGATGGCAAATATAGATATATTATGTGAAAACGGCAACGGTTGTAATAATCATTTTACTCAATATACACTAAAAAATAAAGAATTTGTTTCATTAACGAAAGCGAATGTCCAGTTTTTTCACACCTGTAATTGATGAATTTTGAAAAGTACACGTTGATAAGTACGACTATTGTTTGCCAAAATATTGATAAATAACACGATAAACTTGCTCATTTGCTTCATTCTGCTTATCTTTGCACCCGCAAATCCATCGGATACCTGACCCACGGCAGCAAGTGGCTGGTAAAACAGACCGCGACGGCCTCGCTTACCGGTAACCGCTTCGCCCAAAAACAGGCTGATGGACATAACTTAAAATAAACATACAGAAATGGGAAATTTAGTAGCTATCGTAGGTCGCCCAAATGTGGGTAAATCTACTTTGTTCAATCGCCTGACAGAATCTCGCACGGCGATTGTGAGTGAGGTCGCTGGCACAACGCGCGACCGTCAGTATGGTCACGTTATCTGGGGTGGCCGTGAGTTTTCATTAGTCGATACCGGAGGCTGGGTTGTCAACAGCGAGGATATCTTCGAGGAAGAAATCAACAAGCAGGTCGATATTGCTATCGAAGAGGCCGATGTCATTCTTTTCGTCGTCGATATCAACAATGGCGTGACCGACCTCGACGATCAGGTTGCCAATATCCTGCGTCGCAGCAAGAAGGAAGTGATTGTCATTGCCAACAAAGCCGACAATTACGAGCAGCACATCTATGCTGCCGAGTTCTACAGTCTCGGTCTTGGCGATCCTTTCATCATCTCTTCTGCCAATGGCTCGGGCACAGGCGATCTGCTCGACGAATGTGTCAAGCGCTTCAAGAAAGACGATTCATCAGCACTCGAAGACATTCCTAAGTTCGCCATCGTAGGCCGACCAAACGCAGGAAAGTCTTCGATACTCAATGCTTTTATGGGCGAGGAACGTCACATCGTAACCGACATCGCAGGCACTACCCGCGACTCTATCTATTCGAAATACGACAAGTTCGGTTTCGCTTTCTATCTCGTCGATACTGCTGGTATTCGCAAGAAGAACAAGGTGAACGAAGATATCGAGTATTATTCGGTGCTTCGCTCTATCCGTGCCATCGAGAACAGCGATGTCTGCATCCTCATGATCGATGCGACTCGAGGCATCGAGGCACAGGACATGAATATCTTCTCACTCATCGAGAAGAACCGCAAGGGTCTCGTGGTTTGTGTCAACAAGTGGGACTTGGTGGCCGACAAGAGCAAGGAGTCTATCCGCTGCTTCGAGAATGCCATCCGCAATCGCTTCGCTCCGTTTGTCGATTTCCCTATCATCTTCGCTTCTGCCACCACCAAGCAGCGCATCTACAAGGTAATCGAGACTGCTGTCAAGGTGTATGAGAACCGCAAGCGTGTCATCAAGACAAGCGAGCTCAACGAGTATATGCTCGATGTGATAGGAGCTTATCCTCCACCAAACAATAAGGGTAAGTTTGTCAAGATCAAGTATGTGACCCAGCTCAAGGCTACTGTCAGCACCACAGCCGACAAGAGTCACGAGGAAGTCATCTCTGCTCCGAACGTTCCAAGTTTCGCGTTCTTCTGCAATCTTCCCCAGTGGGTCAAAGAACCTTATCGCCGTTATCTCGAAAACAAGATCCGAGAAAAGTGGGAGTTCACAGGTACTCCTATCAATATCTTTATGCGCGAGAAATAACAGTATCAGTCCTTAACTGTGCTCTATTATTCGAGCTTCCACCAGTCGAGGTCAAAGAGTTCTGTGTCACCGCCACGGAAGAAGACATATACATCGTGAATGCCTGTTGGTGCTTTTGCCACAGCAGCACTTACCACCGATGAGTCTCTTCCGACATTGGCAGTAGCAAATGGAGTGCCTCCAAGTCTATCGGCATAGAACTCTATTACGCCCTCGCTCTTGCAGTTGAGTATTTCAAGGGTGAGAAGAGCAGGACTCTTAGTGCCAAAATCCACATTACGAACCTTAATCCAATCGCCATTATGAACCGAAGTCACATAATGCTTTTCTCCAGGCAATCGGTCGAGCTTGATACCCCAGCTCGATGACATTGTCTCTGCCTGAACCACATTATATGGACTGATAGTTCCAAGAGGCTTCACGCCTTCTTTGGTGAATGGGATGAATGGAATAGAGCCGTCGTCGTTGAACTTGAACTCCTCGATAGCTGTCGAACGACGGAAGCCATCGCCATTGGGGAGTGCACCATTGTGATAGAACATATAGTCGTGACCACGGAAGTGTATGTTACCACCATGAATAGTGAAGCTGTTTTCTGCTTCGTCCATGATACGTCCGCCGAAAGTCCATGGTCCATGAATAGTTGGCGCAGTTGAATAAGCCATGTATTCGGGCACCCCGCCAGCAGGATAGACAGCATAGTAGATATCACCACGCTTTGTTACCCACGGGCCTTCCTCGTATTGCGTCATCATGCGTTCGCGTCCAATGCTCCAGTCCATCTTCGACTGAAGTTCGCCGAAACTCTTTGGATCGGTATAGCCGCTCACCTCTTTATATCCATTCTTGAACGATATCATATCATCGTTCAATTCGCCATACCAGAAGCCCTTATTGCCCCAGAAGAGATATGGCTTGCCATCATCGTCGATAAAGATGGTGGGGTCGATAAAGCCAAAGCCAACTGCCAATGGGCCTCCGATGGCATCAACCCATGGTCCCGTAGGCTTATCTGCCACAGCCACAGCCAGAGCGTCTTTTCCGTCGGCTGTATTACAGCACAGATACCAGTACCACTTGCCGTTACGTTCAATTGCCTGTGCCGCCCATGCTCTGTCGCCCTGCTTCGCCCATGGGAACGTTGCAGTTGAAACCTGCGCACCGAGATATGTCCAGTTTACCATATCCGACGATTCGAAGACAATCCAGTCCTTCATCTTGAAATACAGTGCATCGTCTTCGTCGTGATCAACAAAGAGATATACCTTGTCGTCATGTACATAAGGAGCTGGATCAGGAGTATAGATCGCACTGATTGCAGGATTCTGGGCATAAGCCCCTGTCACAGCCAAAAGCATTAATGCTGATAGGTAATGTCTTGTTTTCATTGTTATTTAATTGTATTAGTAGGTAAATATGTCAGGAATCCTATTTCTTCCCTTTGTTGATTATATAAATACCTGCGGTTGCCAATGTTCCGGCAACGACGTATTTCCAATAGAATGGCTCGCCAAGGCAGAGACAGGAAGTCACTGCTCCTACCACAGGAATCAGCGAGTTGTAGATTGCCACCTTACCCACAGGATTGCAAGTCAGCAGTTTGTTGTAGAGACTGAACCCGAGTGTCGAGATGCCAATGAGCAGAAGCAAGATGGTGCAGCCCCACATTGTGACGTGTGGCAATGTGCCTCCCATCATCAGTCCGGGGACGACAAGCAATGCGCCTCCCACGCCAAGGCTGTAGCCTGTTCCGACAAACACGTCAATGCGCTTGTTGAGTCCTCGCGTCATCAATGCCGCACTGGCACCACATAGTGCATTGAGGATTATCATGCCGTCGCCCATGAAGGAGAACGAACCGCTGTCTTCTGAACCTAAATTGAGTGCCAAGATACCGCAGATGCCAATCACGCATCCCACAATCTTGCGCATGGTCAGCTTGTCGCTCTTGAACATGATGCAAGCCATGATGACCACCGCAAACACACTCATGGAGTTGAGAATGGCAGCCCGTGCGCCTTGACTATATGATAGGCCAATATAAAAAAACGTATAGTGAAGGGTAGTGTTGACCAATGAATATGCCAATATGAACATCACCGAGTATATGAGCGACAGATACGACCGTTCTCCATTGGCTGACTTTATGCCAAGATGCTTGCCCGAACATAATGCTATTGCAAGGATGATGATACCCGAACAGGCAAAACGAATACCCGCAAATAGCATCTTGCTGCCAGTCATTGCTTGCGTAATCTCAAACTCCGCAAACCCTAACTTGATGAGGGGATAAGCCCAACCCCATACTATCGCTGCCGTCAGGGCAAAAAACGACACCCAAAATGGGCGCTGAAATATGCTTTTTTGTTCAGTTCCGCTCATTGGTTCTTTGTTGTGTTTAGAGCATTTAGCCATTCTGGGCACAAAGATATGCTTTTTATTTTGCTTGTGCAAGCCTTTTCATTATTTTTTTTGCATATAAACTTTCAGCCTGCTCAATAGCAGTTGTTTGTCATAGGCAAAGTTCCATATATCGCCAAGTATGGCTGCTCCATAGAACCCATAGGTCAGTAGTTCGGGGAGCTTGTCGAGCGAAACTCCTCCAAGTGCATATACATTATCCGACAATAAGCCGCATGATCTTGCCTCCTCAAGTTCCTCGCGCGAGAATGCTGCGCCATAGCCTTCCTTCGAGATGCTGTCATAGATGGGGCTGAGAAACAGATAGTCGCAGCGGTCGCGATGCTGCTTGATTTCGCTGATCGAATGACACGAACGCGAGACGGTGAAGCCCCTCTCCTGCTTTTCCTCGCTCACCCACTCTGGTGCTTCTGGGTTTCGGCTATTGAGGTGTATGCCGCCAAGGCGCATCGTACGCGACAGTGCATGGTGGTCGTGCAATACGATGTTCTGGCGGAATGGCTCGTCGATTTGACCAATCCATTCTGCCAGTTCCTCTTCTGTCGCTTGCGGTTTCCTCAAGTGCAGACGCTTCAGTCCTTGTCCGAACATGGCATTGACCAAAGCCGTCTCTCCCTCAAAAAACTGCGGACGGGTAATGACTATCAGTTTCAAAGTGTCCATCAACTTGGGAAATAAATCTGGTCAAACGAAGCATCCCAGTCTTTCCACACTGGCTGTCTGCCAAGTTCCTTCAGTCGTGCATCGATTTCCGAAGCCGAACGCTCATCGCTCACCGAGAACTGTTCAAGAGCCTCAGGATAAGTGTGGTAGCCTCCAGGGTTGACGCGCGATGCTGCCGACATGGTCGTTACACCAAGTGTGCACATATTGTCGCGTATGAATGCCGGTTCGCGTGTCGAATACGAGATATCGACATCGTGGTCGAAGATGCGCATTGCAAATGTAGCCTGTGCCAGCTCGCGGTCGCTCATGATGCAGTTGGGCTGGAAGCCTTCGTTCTGTGCTGGACGCATGCGAGGGAAATTGACCGAATACTTTGTGCGCCAATAGTGCTTCTGCAGGTAACGCAGGTGCCGAGCCATCATCACCACGTCGGTGCGCCACTCTTTCTCAAGGCCGATGAGCACGCCCATGCCAATCGAGTGAACTCCTGCCTGTCCCATGCGGTCAAAGCCGTCGCAGCGCCATTCGAATATCGACTTCATGCCACGAGGATGATAGTTCTTGTAGTTTTCGCGATGATAGGTCTCCTGGAAGCAGATCACGCCATTCATGCCGTGATTGCACAGTTCCTTATAGTCCTCGGTCTTCAGCGGCATCACCTCGATCTTGATGTTCGAGAAGTATTTCTTTGCGATGTCGATTGCCTTAGCCAAATATGGCACACCAGCCTTTGCAGGATTCTCGCCCGTCACGAGCAGGATATTTTCGAACGGAGCAAGCTGCTTGATGGCGCGATATTCGTCCTCTATCTGTTCGGGAGTGAGGATGATGCGAGCCATCGGGTTCTCGCGGTGGAAGCCGCAGTAGATACAGGAGTTGCTGCACGAGTTGGTGATATAGAGCGGGATGAACATCGACATTGTCTTGCCAAATCGCTCTTCGGTGTATTTGCGCGAGAGTCGTGCCATTGTCTCAAGATATGGCTCGGCTGCTGGCGAGAGAAGAGCCATGAAGTCGTCTATGTCGCAATGACTCTTCGACAATGCGCGACGCACATCCATATCGGTTTTCGAGGCAATCTGTCGGGTTGTCTCGTCCCAGTCATATTGTTTTAATTCGTCTGAAAACATTGTTTTGTAAGTTATTATACTCTGATGACAAACGTCTGCATGGTGCGCAGGTCGATTGTCCATAGTTTATCAATCAAAGGCTCTCCGTAGCCGCAGATGAGTTGCAGCACTTGTGCCGCCTCTACGCTTCCCACGATGGCAGGAGTGACTCCAATCACTGCCTTTGCTGCATGAGCATCTTTCAGTTCCTGCTCCTCGGGATAGAGTGCCCTATAAGTTGCCTTGCCTCGGCAGAGCACCGACACCTGACCCTCAAATCCACATATGGCACCATAGACATAGGTCTTGCCCAATGCCACGCATACGTCGCTGATGACATATCTCACAGCGGCATTGTCTGTGCCATCGACCACGATGTCATACTGTGCTATCAGCTCTCGAGCATTGTCAGCCTGCAGCTTCTGCCTGTAGGTGTTGACTGTGATGTCTGAATTGAGTCCCAAGAGCCTCTCTCGGGCACAATCCACCTTTGGCTTGCCCACTTGCGACTCGGCATAGAGCACTTGTCGCTGCAGGTTGCTCACTGAGACTATGTCGTCGTCGATGAGTCCAAGGGTCCCCACACCAGCTCCTGCAAGATAGATGGCGATGGGCGAACCCAATCCACCCACACCAACTATCAGCACCTTGGCTTTTGCGAGCCGCTTCTGACCTTCTTCACCCACTTCGGGCAAGAGCCTCTGTCGCTCGTAGCGAGGACTGAAGATATCGGTCGATGGGTCTTTCTCGCTTGACATAGGTCGTTAGAGTTTTCTCAAGTCGTGAGTCAGCTTTGCCGCACAGAAGTTAGGTCCGCACATTGTGCAATACTCGCCATCGGTGTGACCTGCCTCCTCGAAATACTGCAATGAGCGCTCTGGATCGAGCGAGAGGTGGAACTGGTCGCGCCAGCGGAAGTCGAAACGAGCCTTCGACAGGGCGTTGTCGCGGATCTGTGCTCCAGGATGTCCCTTGGCAAGGTCGGCTGCATGAGCTGCGATCTTGAATGTCACTACACCCACACGCACATCCTCGCGGTTTGGCAATGCCAGGTGCTCCTTTGGTGTCACATAGCAGAGCATAGCCGTACCGAGCCATGCAATCTGTGCGCCTCCGATTGCCGACGTTATATGGTCATAGCCAGGAGCGATGTCGGTGACGATAGGACCGAGCGTATAGAAAGGAGCCTCGTGGCAATGGTCGAGCTGACGTTCCATGTTCTCCTGAATCTTGTGCATAGGCACATGACCAGGACCCTCGATGAATGCCTGTACGTTCTTTTCCCATGCGCGGGTCACGAGTTCGCCCATCGTGTCGAGTTCGGCAAACTGTGCTGCATCGTTGGCATCGGCAGTACAACCAGGGCGCAAGCCATCGCCAAGCGAGAGAGCCACGTCATACTGTGCCACAATGTCACAGATGTCGTCGAAGTGCTCGTAGAGGAA
>SAMEA3663243__coassemble_229_pt1 | contig 15524 bp, 5 predicted proteins | sample SAMEA3663243__metabat2_high_PE_019 | metagenome-assembled genome bin SAMEA3663243 (sample SAMEA3663243) | pig gut metagenome | biome: pig gut; feature: pig-associated habitat; material: faeces | place: China | collected 2013
CGGTCCTTATCGCGTCACCATCGACACCGACGATACCGACTATCACTATTATTTCGCTGGCATCAATCCCGACAATTCTGAATATCACCTCAAGAAGGGCGAGACTTTCACCACTCCTCACTCTGCCATCACCTATTCCACCAAGGGTACCAACGGCGTGAGTCAGGCTTTCCACCGCTGGGCTCGTCGCTATCAGCTTCGCCATGGCAACCAGGAGCGCATGATCCTGCTCAACTCTTGGGAAGGCGTTTATTTCGACATCAATGCTCCAGGAATGGACCAGATGATGAAGGATATTGCATCGATGGGTGGCGAACTCTTCGTGATGGACGATGGTTGGTTTGGCGACAAGTATCCCCGCAATGTCGATAACTCTTCGCTTGGTGACTGGGCTGTCGATACCCGCAAGCTCCCTGATGGCATCAATGGTCTGTTGCGCGATGCCAAGAAGAACGGCGTGAAGTTCGGCATCTGGATCGAGCCTGAGATGTCAAACACAGTCTCTGAACTCTACGAGGCTCATCCCGATTGGATCATCAAGGCTCCAGGCCGTGAGCCTGTCTTGGGTCGTGGCGGCACACAGGTGGTGCTCGATATGGCCAACCCAAAGGTTCAGGACTTTGTGTTCAACCTTGTCGATACCCTCCTCACCAACTACCCTGAGATTGCCTATATCAAGTGGGATGCCAATGCTCCTGTGATGAACCACGGCTCACAGTATCTGCCAATGCAAGACCAGTCTCACCTCTATATCAAATATCACGAGGGTCTGATCAAGACTTGCCAGCGAATCCGCGAGAAGTATCCTGATGTTGTCATTCAGGATTGTGCTTCGGGTGGCGGACGTGTCAACTACGGCTTGCTCCCTTATTTCGACGAGTTCTGGGTGAGCGACAATACCGATGCTCTGCAGCGTGTGCGTATGCAGTGGGGAACGTCTTATTTCTACCCTGCCATCGCCATGGCAAGCCACATCTCGGCAGCTCCTAACCACCAGACGTTCCGCACCATACCGCTCAAGTTCCGCATCGATGTTGCCATGAGCGGACGTCTCGGAATGGAGATCCAGCCAAAGAACATGACCGACGAAGAGAAGGATCTCTGCCGCAAGGCTATTGCCGACTACAAGAAGATTCGTCCTATCGTGCAGTTTGGCGACCTCTATCGTCTCCTCTCGCCTTACGCTGGTCAAGACCTCGCTTCGGTGATGTATGTGGGTGAAGACAAGAAGCAGGCGGTGTTCTACTGGTGGAAGCTCGAGACTTTCATGAACCAGCACTTCCCTCGCGTGAAGATGGCAGGACTTGACCCTAACAAGACATACACCATCCATGAGCTCAATCGCATCGACACCCGTCCTCTCGACTTCGAGGGCAAGAGCTTCAGCGGTGCCTATCTCATGAACGTCGGACTCGAGATCCCGAAGAGTCACATTGTCGAATATCACAAGCAGAACGATTGGAGCTCTCGCGTCCTGTATCTCTCTGCTGAATAAAAATTATGGTTCAAGCAATCTTCTCTACCAATTGCTTGAACCATATTTTTTTTCTAGGGCTTGGATATTCATTATTTTCTATTCCAGCGATTTGCGAGATAGCGGGAAGGTGAAGTAGGTGTTGGGGAATGGCTCGTTGACGAGAGTGAAGTGCCACCATTCGCAGTCGTATGGCTTGAATCCGTGATCCATCATCGCCTTCTGGAGTATCATGCGATTGTCATAATGTTCCTGCGAGATAGGCTTGTAAGCTCCTATGGTCTGTCCTGGCTGCACGTCAGGATGTGAGGCAACGCCGAAGTAGTCGTAGGTACAACCCATATCCACCTCTTTCTCTGTTGCCATGTCGAAGAGCGTTAGGTCGATGGTGCTGCCACGAGTGTGACCTGACTTTTCGGCAATATATTCCTGTGGGACGAGCACAGCCTTGTCGAGTTCGGGATAGAAATACTGCTTCATGAGCGTGTCATTGGCATCCACTGCCCATTGCATGAAGTAGTCAACAGCTTTCTGCGGACGATAGCCGTCGAAGATTTTCAGACGGTAGCCCTGCTTGATGAGGTCGTCGCTCACCTTCTTGAGCGAATCAGCTGCCTGTCGGGTGAGCATAGCTATTGGCTCATCATATCCAGGGATACGACGGCCGATGAAGTTGTAGGTGCTGTAGTAGCGGATCTCGAGAATCACATCAGGTACGACATCCGTAAGGACAACAAACTGTGAGGCATCAGCCTCTGGAGCAATGACTATCGAATCGTTATTGCTGGAGCATCCCACAATGCAAGAAGCGAAAATACAGCAGAGCAATGCTCCTGCAAAAAATTGAATCTTCATAGGTTTGGATTTTACTTTTGTCAAAAAAACTCCTGCAAATATAGGAAATAATCCAAAACTGCGAACAGATAATGTGAATTTTGCCATAAAAAAACGTGTCTCTGGGCAATTTGTCGGTTGCGATTGTATTTTTTTAACAAAGTTCATGATGAAATAGTGGAAGTATTGCAGATTCAGGGTACTACAGACATGTCAATATCTTTTTTGCATTTCAAAAATCTGAGTGTTGTCATAAAGCATGATGCATCACAAAATAAAGAGAAACATCCTGATAGATTCTTCTCCATAACCATGTCATTAATTTAGGTTATTTACAAATTATTGACGTATCTTCATTGAGGAATGATGCTTTGTACTCATTCGTATCTACAATGATGCGCTGAAGCACTATGCCAGGGCTGTTGGTGCTGATATTTAGCTGCAACATGTTCTTTGCGACTTGTTTGCATGACAGACGGACATCCTTTTCAATGATGCGGGCTGCCCCTGCAGGATACATCAGGTCATAGCAATGTGCCCAGTTCATATCCTTGTTAAGATTGATAGTCATGCCTTTGCATCCTTCGAATGCAACAGAAACATTGTGCCCACCAGGAACGAATGGCATGACTGTCGAGAATACAAGGTGTATGTTAAGGCTGTCTGGACACTCTGTCATTTGCATTCTGTAGGTCAATGATGCTTTTTGAGGAATGACGTTCGATGGCATGAGAGCCAAAGCTGAAGCGGTGCGTCCGAGGTCGGGAATGACTGTCCAGCTCATACCTTCATCGGTTTCTGCCCTGAAGTAATGACTCGCATCCATCACAACTCTGCCTCGATCGGCTTTATAGACAAAACCATCGGTCTTTCGCATTACCTCGTCGAGTCTTTTCACCTCGGGCATCTTGTTGAATTGTGGTGCATGCCATGTGTTGTAGCCAATGTGCACCTCGGTCATGATGTTGTCCCATTTGCCACCCGACATTACCTTGTTGTAGTGATAAGTGAGGAGTGAGTCTCGTTTGAAGCAATCTTCTGCGTGGTCTGCCCATCTGTTGGCTTCAATGTCTCCGATGCTGTAAAGATAGTGATTCTTTGCCACGGAATAGTACATATCATGAAGATTGGCCAAAGCTTGGACTGGATAAAGAATGATTTGGTTGTATGAAGCCTGACTACCTTCACCAATCTTTTCCTTCAGTCGGAGAGCTTCGGCTTCAAGTGCAAGAAATTCGTTCCTTACCATTGTCCATTCACCTCGTTCAAGACTGTAGGTATTTTGGTCAAGCATCTCTGCAGTCACCCTTGCTGCATATTTGTTGTAGGCACTGAGAATATGTGCGGCTTCTTTGGCATTGTCGCCAGCAAACCATCGGCAGAAATCTTCTGTATAATCCACAAGATTGCTGACATTGAATCGGTCGGGATTCCATGCCATGTCCATAAAGAACTGTGTCACAAACTCTGCAGGCTTGATGTCTCCTACATTAGTTATCCATATACGGTCGATTCCACCTTGATAAGCGAGATTCATCTGTTGCCAGATGTGCTGAATCTGCATCTGCTGTAGCCATTTCATTGCTCGTGGCGCACCATAGTAGCCGAAATGATAATACATGCCGAATCCTCCTTTGCGATTGCGGGTTTCAGGAGTCGGAATCTTGCGCACATCACCCCAGTTGTCGTCACAGAGCATAATGGTTACATCTTCGGGTACTTGTAATCCCTCTTCATAATAGTCAAGCATCTCGCTATAAAGAGTCCATACTTGAGGCGTTTTGCTTGCAGGTTTCTTTGTCACTTGCTCAATGATTTGACGCTGGTCGCTTACGATTTTTTTCAATAGTCGCATATTGGCTTCCCGACCGCCAGCATCTGCCATAGGACGGTCTTCTTCTCCACGCAGACCCATCGTGATCATGCTTTCGTAGAGCTTGGTATTCTCTATGCCTTCGCGGAAGAACTGCTTCAACCCTTCTTCGTTGGTCATATAGTTCCACTCGCCATTGCCATAGTTCTGCTTTGTGCGCACCCATTCCTGCTGAGAGCGTTGCATCGGCTCGTGATGCGAAGTACCAATTACGACACCCATAGCATCGGCGAGACGAGGGTTATTAGGGTCATCCCAGTTGAAGCAGTTGCCCTCATATTCGCCGTTTTCATTGTATAAGATTGATTCCAAAGGTCGGTATTCCTTGAACGTGCCCCACATTCCAGGCCAAAGCAGATTGGCTTTCATGCGGAGCAAGAGTTCATAGACATGCGAATACATCTGAGAGTTCATGCCACCGAACTTCTTTCGAGCCCATCCCTGCAGGCATGGATTTTCGTCGTTAATGAAGATACCTCGGTATTTCACCTTCGGCTCGCCATCTGTAAAGACACCGTTTTCGGCAAATATGGAGTCGTGGTGTGCAATCGGAATATCTGCCCACCAATGCCAAGGCGAGACACCAATCTGGCGGCTCAGCTCGTATATTCCATAAATCGTGCCTCGTTTGTCCGACCCGAGAATCACCAGCTTGCCGTTGTCAACGAAGATTAGATACTGCTCCCATTTGCCTTTGAGCTGTTTGCTCTCGTTGGAGTATCGTTTGGCAATGGCACTTTTGCCTACGGTTGCAACAACGATTGGGGCATTACTGCTGCCCGTGACTGCTTTGAAGTCGTTGCGCAGATTTGCCACAGCCATCTTCACGCCCTCCCAGTCGGATGGATCACAGACAATGGTGTCGGCAGAAGGCGAGAGACATACAGAACGATTGAGTGTCGTCGTGAAGGAGATAAAGGAGTCGGCAGCACGAAGCACATTAGCCGAAAGCATGATGCCCAGAAAGGTCGAAACGAAGATGCGCCAATTCATGTAGGTGTCGTTTGATTTAAGTAAAGACGCCCTTTTCAAACAAAGAGCGTCTTCTCGATACACAATAATATTTATTATCCAAACAAACTAATTAGTTACTATAACCAGGATTCTGGGTTAATTCACCATCCTTATTAGCCTGAATAGCAGAAATAGGGATTGGGAACAGATCATAATGACTATCGTAAGCCTTCTTGTCGGCACTATGAGCAGCATCGAAGTATGGGTTATACTTAGTAATGCGCTCGAAGATCTTGCCAGTGCGTGCAAGAGTCAGACGGCGCTTCTCTTCGCATACCAGCTCGCGGAGACGCTCATCGAGGATATAGTCGATTGTCATCTGGTCGGCAGTACATGGTTTTGCCTTGGCACGCTCATGGAGCACATTGATGTCGGCTGCAGCCTCGCTCTTCTTGCCCATGTTGACATAAGCCTCGGCGCGAAGCAGATAAGCCTCGGCAAGACGGAAGAAATACTGATCAGTAAATGTCTTGCCACCAGTACCTGCCAATTGATAGATCGAGGCATTGCCATACTGGGCTGCTGGATGATGGAATGGAGTTGTCATCTTGGTCGAATAGCCGCACATGAATCGGTTAGGCAACTGAGTAGTGGCATTGACACCACCGCCAAAACCTGTTTCCATGCTGTAGCCTTCTGGAAGGACAGTATTCTCAAGGTCGAAATAGCCGTCTGGCATTGCGGCAGCAAGGGCAGGATCAGAAGACAGAACCTCAGGACGATGTACCTTGAACTTACGTGGCCAGTTGTATTCAGAATTGCGCATGTCGTTGAAGTCATCTGCCCATATTCCGCGATAGAGATGTTCGACTGCATAGTGAGTGCCGATGCCTCGTCCACCAGTCATGTCTCCGATTGGCCAGTTGAAGAGCTGGAGGTTGGTGCCATCGGGCTTGATGATCTTGAATTTGTCAACCTGTGGAGCAAAGAAACGCTCGCCCCAGAAACTGCCTGGATTCCAGAAGAAGTGGCTTGTGTTGTTGCCACCGCCTTCGACATTAGTTTCAAACTGGATAACCCAAATTGCCTCCTTGTTGCCAGAAGCACGGTTCTGGTTGTTTGGACGGAAGAGGTCATAGAAGACATCGCCATCCTCGTCTTTCTGCGAGCCATAACGCTCAGTCATGAGAGCAAGATTTGGATTGTTGATGACCGAAGAAGCAGCCGAAGCAGCTTTGTCGTTGGCACCTGTTGCAAGATAAAGCTCAGAGAGAAGCATAAATGCTGCTGGCTTGCTGATCTCACCATCTTTCACTGCATTGATCTCAGGAAGATTGGCACTTGCAAACTCAAGATCCTCGACAGCCTGGGCAAGAACAGTGCTCTTTGCCTCACGAGTATAGTCGGTCTTTGGAGTTGTCACTTCATCAAGCTGGAGAGGCACATCTCCATATAAATATACCAATGTGCGGTAGCCAAGGGCACGGAAGAAACGCGCCTTTGCCTCATAAACGCTCTTCTCAGCATCGCTCAGGGCAGTAGAATTAGGCAAACGACTGATGATGGTATTGGCCTGGGCAATGAGCAGATAATTCTTGTCCCAATAGAACTTGGCTATGCTGCCTGAAGGAGAAAGGTCTGACACGACATTTGAAATCAGAGGATCGGCAGTGATCCACATGTCGGCAAACTTCGAAAGATCGGTTGTGCGGTCGTAAGTAGTGTAATACTGCTCGCGAGTGAGGTAATACAGTTCGTTGGTAGCAGCTGTAAAGTCGGCCGCAGTATTGTATGAGTTGGATGCCGAATTGAAGTCGAGAGCCTTTTCCTCAAGGAAATCGTCTTCGTTGCAGCCAACCATCATGGCAGAAGCCAGTAATGTATATAATAATATCTTTTTCATAATTGTTTAGAGATTGATGTTGATACCGATAGTGACGCTCTTCATTACAGGACGGTGGTCGTAGCAGCTACCAGTAACGCGGCTCTGACCATTGATGTCGCTATATGTCATGTCTGGTTCTGGATCCCAGCCGTGCCACTTGGTGAATGTGGCAAGGTTCTTGGCGCTCACATAGAGGTTGACATTCTCGATTCCTATCTTGCTCATCCATTTCTTTGGAAGGTCGTAAGCAAGAGTGATGTCCTGCAGACGGAGGAACGAACGGTTCTCGTAGCGATAAGGATTGATGGCAGGGTTGGCATTATACATTGCATAGATACCATCAGGGTTGCTTGGAGTCCAGAAGTTCTCAACCTGCTCGGTCAAGCGGTTATGACGGAGAGTGTTGTCGTTGACAAGCTCTGCAAAAGAGTTCTTTCCCATATAGCTCTTGTCTCCACCCAATACTGAGTTGAGGAAGAAACTCAAAGAAATGCCTTTGTATTTGAATGTGTTGAGCAAGCCCATGCGCACACCAGGATCGGTGCGTCCGATGATGCTGCGGTCGTCTTCGTCAATCTTTCCATCGTTGTTGATATCCTTGATGCGGTAGTTTCCAGGGTTGTAGCCTTCAGGAATATCATCACCGATCTGATAGATGCCATCGACAGTATAGTCATAGATGGCTGAGAGTGACTCGCCAATGAAGAGAGATGAAGATGTGAGGTCGTCTTCCTTGCCATCACCGTCATTGTCAAGACCTGCAAGTTTCTTGATTTCGTTGCGGTTGAGCGAGAGGTTGAACGAAGATGTCCATTCGAAGTCGCCATTCTTGATGTTGGTCGAGTTGAGAGTTACCTCAAAGCCATGGTTGTCAATCTCTCCTACATTCGACATGATAGATGTGAAACCTGTGATTGATGGGATAGACACAGCATAGAGCAAGTCCTTGGTTGTTGTCTTATAGTACTCGATGTTACCGCTCAGACGGTTATTGAGCACGGCAAAGTCGATACCGAAGTTCAGACCACCAGTCTTCTCCCACTTGAGGTTTGAGTTCTCCATCGACACGAGTTCCTGACGCATAACGCCTGAAGAAGCGCCATCACCGAAGATATAGCCTATGCTTGAGTTGACGCGAGCCAATGATGAGTAACGGCTTGTCTGGTTACCGCTTACACCATAGCCTGCACGCAGTTTCAAGTAGTCGAGGCCTGGCACCTTGAACCACTCTTCGTTGGTAAGTACCCAGCCAAGGGCAACTGAAGGGAAGACTGCCGACTTGTTGTTGGCAGAGAAGCCCGAATAACCATCACGGCGCACGGTTGCAGTCACAAGATAGCGTCCGTCGTATGAATAGTTGACACGATACATCTGATAGAGCAAAGTCTCAAGCCATGCATCGGAACTTGTATTCTGAGTTGAAGCAAGTTCGAGAGAGTTGTAGCCGAGAGTCATGCGAGGGAAGAGCTTGGCATCGGCTCCTGTGTACATATACTTGCGACGTGATGCACCATATACAACAGTTGCGCCTACGTTGTGCTTTCCGAAGTCGTTGCTATAGTTGACAATATTATCGAAAGTATAGTCATAGTATGTGCCATGATGCTTATAAGCAGAGCCATTACTGTTTTCTGCAAATTCGCTTGCATAGTTATGTTCGCTGATACGGTAGTTGTTACCGAAGTTTGCACGATAGGTAAGACCCTTCAAAGGTAACTGGACTTCAGCATAAAGGTTAGCGAAGAAAGAGTTAGTGCGGTCATAGTCGTCAACGAGAGAACCATGATATGGATTCTCGCGTGCATCGTGCGCAGGATAATGAATCATCTCGCCATTCTCGTCGTAAGGTTTTGTGAGTGGACTGCATTCGATGAGGAAAGGAAGATATGTCTCCTGTCCGTCGCGGTTTTCGAATGAACCAAAAGCCTGAATACCAGCCTTCAACCATTTGATAGGCTGAATATCGAGGTTGACGCGGATAGAATTACGCTTGTAGTCATCGTTGAGAAGATAGTTCTTCTGAGTGGTGTTGCCTACCGAAATGAGATATGACATATTGTCGCTTCCACCAGAGATGTTGAGCTTGTTCTCTTGTATCTGTCCATCGCGTGTGAAGTCATCCCACCAATCATAATCTCCATCAATGATGTTGCCTTGTTCGTCGGTCATCCATGCGTCTGGCAAACGCTGCGAGATCTTGAACTCAGGGTTGGCCTGCGTGTAGCCAGAAGACTCGGTCTTAGAATAAAGCCAAAGGCACTCAGTATCGAAGTTGAGCATTTCCTCTCGGTTCATTGTGCGGAGTTTCTTGGTAGGAGCCTGCTGGCTGTAGCTGCTTGAGAATGATACCTTAGCTTTGCCTTTTGCTCCCTTTTTTGTTGTAATGAGCAATACACCATTGGCTGCCTGTGCACCATATACTGCTGTGGCAGAAGCATCCTTGAGAACGTCGATGCTCTGAATGTCGGCAGGGTTGAGACTCGATATGCCTCCTGTGTAGATAATACCATCAAGGACAATCAACACACTTGAGTTGCCGGAGATAGTTGTATTACCGCGAATAGAGATCTGTGGGTCGCTTCCTGCAGAACTTGCCTGACCTACATTCAAGCCTGGGACGCTACCCTGGAGAGACTGGAGGAGGTTAGTGTTGGTCGATTTCTCAAAAGCCTTGATGTTGGCACTTACTACAGCTCCAGTAAGGTCGCTCTTTTTCATTGTGCCATAACCTACAACAACTACATCATCGAGCAATTTGCTGTCTTCTTCAAGAACCACTTTGAGCTCGCTGCTGTTGCATGCTACTTCCTTTGAAGAGTAGCCAACAAAAGACACTACAATAGTAGCATTCTTCTTCACAGAAAGACTGAACTTTCCGTCAACATCGGTTACTGTGCCATTAAGAGATCCTTTCTCTACAACAGTGGCGCCAATGATAGGCTCATTGTCGGTAGCCGAAATCACAACTCCTCGCTGTATATTCTGAGCCAGCGAGTTTACTATACATGCCATCAGCATAAATAGTAGCAAAAAACGATTTCTCATTGATAGATAATGTTTGAATTAGTAATGTATTTAAATAATGTATCAATCGATTTGTGACTACCTCTGGACTTATCGACCAGAAGACATGCGTGGTCATCAAAATTCCGACGGTGCAAAGTTATTGCTATTTGTTGAGAACAAAAAATATTTTAGAAACATGAATGTTGTTAAATGATACAAGTTGAAAAACGGCACATTCTCAATGTATCATAGTGTTTCAAATATGATACATTTTCACATTTTTTACTATATATTTATTGTTTATTCACAGAAAAACCTATATTTTTGCAATATGATTGATACATTATTTAAATAATCCTTAATCTTGATTACTTTGTCATGTCCAACAGACTCTTTTTCCTCATTGTCTTGTTTCAGATGCTGATACATGCCGTATCAGCACAGTCGTACCGTTTATTTACCACTGAAGACGGATTGCCAAGCACATCAATCTCATATCTTTTTCAGGATAGTCACGGTTTCTTCTGGATTGCAACCGAGAATGGGCTCGTCAGGTATGACGGAGCTCGTTTCAAGACCTATGTTCATCGGGACAATGACCACACGTCATTGGCTCATGATTTCGTTACTTCTCTGGATCAGGACTCCGACGGTCATTTATTTGTTTCGACTTACATGGGTGTGCAAGTGTATGACTACAACACTGACACATTCTCTCCGAACGTCGTTTGGGAGGATGGTAGTCAGTTCAAGGATAATGCCAACTATGTGTTCTGCTCTTCTAAAGGAAAGGTCTATTCCGTTGGTTATTCAATCAATTCTTTGAACTATGATGGAAAGATTCTTAAGGCTAAGAAATTGAATATGCCTCTGAATTTCAAAAACTACAATAAGATGCAGGAAGACAAAGATGGAAGACTATGGATATCTCACAGTGGTTCGAATACTCTGTTTTGTCTCGACAATGATTTAGTTGTTGCCGATTATGAGCTCGTTGTATCTTCTGGCAATACCAGTATTTCAGATTTTTCTGTTTCTTCCGATGGAGCAGTGTTTGTGCTGACATCCGATAATGGACTTTGGGAACTTGACCAGATATCAAAGAGTTTTTTCCCGATAGATATAACATTCCCTACACATAATAATATTCGGATCATGTCGCGAAATGAATATCTTTATATGTCGGGCGATTGTGGGTTTGCTGCAGTTTTTGACAGAAAGAAGAAAGCCCTCAATTCATCTGTTTCTGAAATTCTCAAAACGCTGTTTCCTGATGGTAACGTGAATCAGTTCATTTCTGATCGAGAGGGAAATCATTGGTTAAGCATAACCCAAAAAGGAGTCTTGATGCTTCGAGCCGATCTATCGCCTTTCAATATCATAGGGCACCAATACGTCAATTCAGATAATATCGGACATAGCCCCGTGAGATCCATTTATCAAGATGCCAAGGGCAAAATGTGGATTAGCACAGATGGAGATGGTGTATATATCTTGAATCAAGACCTTAAGGTGGAGACTCATCTAAAGGAACCTTCGAGTGCGACGTGTTTTCATGAAGATAATTATGGCAATCTATGGATAGGAGACACCAATCAGGGCGTGGCATGTTACAACCAAGCTAAAGCCTCAATGAGTTTTGATGTTATGAAGTCAGATAAGGGAAAAGTTTTGCACGCTTTCGACATAGAGTCTGACAATTTCGGAAAATTGTGGGTAGCGACTATGGGAAATGGACTATTCTACTATGACAATAATACTGGAAAAGCAAGATGTATAAATGACGTCAATCCTTATATACACAAATGGTTGACATCAATATATGTTGCCTCAGACGGAAATCTGTGGGCTGGTTCTTACGATGGACTAGAGCATGTTGACGTTCATAACCCCGACTTTAAGAATAGAAGGCTCTTGAAACGAACCATTGTCTATGACATCAAAGCCGACGAAGACGAGACGCTATGGATCGCGACAAGTTCTGGTTTGTTCAGAATGAATCAGAATGGTGACACATTGTCAAGATATACGACTACCGAAGGATTGCCAAGCCAGTCGATTGCGTCTATCCAAATCGATGAATCCGGCGTGATATGGGTGACAAGCAATATGGGGCTTTCGAGAGTCAACCCCTCTTCTGGCTTGATAGTGAACTTTTTCTCTGACGATGGCTTGCAAGGGAATGAGTTCTGCAAGAAGTCTTCCTATGCTGACAGGATGGGCAGGCTCTGGTTTGGAGGAAACAATGGTGTCACATATTTCTCGCCAAATGATGTCTTGACGGGAAATAAGCCATGGCATGTGCGTCTGGTGGCTATGACACTCAATGGAGAGGATGTCACCACTGCTACAATGTCGGGTAAAAAGGCTGTTACCGATGTCCCGATTTTTCAGACCGATGAAATCAATCTTGACTTCGACGACAATACCTTCTCGTTGTTTTTCGGCACAGAAGAACTCAACTGTCCAGAAAAGATGCAGTTTGAGTACTCGTTAGATAATCAGCCGTGGCAGAAACTGCCAATTGGTGTGCATTCGGTCTCTTTCTCAAACCTTGCTTCAGGTCATTATCGTTTTGCTGTAAGAGCTGTCAACAGCCAACGAGGAACGACAGAGCGTGTCTTGAATATTATCATACGTCCAGTTTGGTACAAGACAACATGGGCATTAAGTGCCTTAATTCTCATAGTTATTGCTTTCATTGTGCTTTTGATTATTATAATTCTTGCACACTATCGCAACAAGAATGATAGGTTACTTGCAGAAAAACAAGAGGCAATGCACGATGCACAGACACGCTTCTTCATCAACCTGACTCATGAGATTCGTACCCCTCTGATGCTCATTATTGATCCGGTGAGGAATCTCTTGTCTTCCGACAACGAGCCTTCTCGTCAGAATTCCTATCTTACTATCATCCGCAATGCCAACAGAATACTGCGCTTGATGGAACAGATGATTGCATTGCGAAAAGCTGATAAGGGTGTGCTATACTTGCAGTTTTCGGAGTGTAATCTCATTGACCTGCTGGGTAATGTCTATGCCGACTTCATCGAACAGGCTCGTCTGAAGCAGATTGATTTTGTCTATGACCATGGCAATATTGAGCACCTGCCAATATGGGTTGATAGTGACTATTTCGACAAAATAGTGATTAATCTGGTGTCGAATGCCATAAAATATACCCAGACGGGAGGTAAGGTAACTATGAGGGTTTGCTTGCTCGATGCTCAATGGGTACAGATTGATGTGATTGACAACGGCCCAGGTATAGATGAGAGCGAGCAGACGCATATTTTTGAGCGATTCTATCGAAGCAGGTCGGCACAGGATACTAATACACAGGGCTCTGGCATAGGTCTCAATCTGACTCGCACGTTAGTGAATATGCACCACGGACGCATAGAACTCTTGTCAAGTACGAAAGAGCCTACTGGTTCGACTTTCTCGGTTATTCTTCCTCTTGGCAACGATCATCTCAACGAGATGGAGAAAAGTAAGCATCAAAAGACGGAAAGCCGAAAAGAGTTTTCTTCATCACTTTCGATCGATGAACATGTGTCTTCCAAGACAAAATATCGAATTCTTGTAGCCGATGATGAACCAGAGATGCTGTCCTACATAAAAAGAGAGCTCTCGTCGGATTTCCATGTACAAGGCTGTACTAATGGAGAGGAGGCATTGGTTCTGCTTCAGCGCGAGAAGTTCCATCTCGTCATTTCTGATGTAATGATGCCAAAACTAGATGGTATTGCTCTATGCAGCAAGATACGACAGCATATCCACCTCAACCATATCCCTGTCATACTTCTCACTGCCAATGCCGAGGAGAAAACCATGATAACAGGTATTGAGCATGGAGCAGATGAGTATTTGCTGAAACCCGTGAGCATCGAACTGTTGCGCTCACGAATTTATAATCTGATTCATAACAGGGAATTGCTATATAATAATTTCGCTGGCCGTCAGTTGGATGAGGATAAGCTTGAGAAATTGCATGAGAAAACTCCTGATGAGCAACTATTGGAACGTGTGATGCGCGTGCTGAACTGTGAACTTGGGAATCCAAATCTAACAGTCGAGATGCTTGCCGACAAAGTTGGTCTGAGTCGCGTGCATCTGAACAGAAAACTTAAGGAACTCACAAATCAGACTGCCCGCGATTTTATCCGTAACGTGCGTCTCAGTCAGGCAGCTGACCTCTTGTCACAAGGAAATATCCCTATCAATCGAGTCGCAACCATGGTTGGATTCAGCAGCGCCGCTCATTTCGCTACGTCTTTCCAGGCGTTTTATGGAGTAAGTCCGAAAAACTATTGTTCAGAAGAGAATAAAGATGTTGAGGAATGAAAGTGTGAAGGTATGGCACCTTCACACCATAAACCCTTTTATCCCGAAATCTTGAAGCCGAAGAAGATGGTGCGAGGCTGAGTCGGACCATAGAAGTAGCCGGCATCGCGGAACTCACCTTGGTCAAGGTCTTTCTGGAAGCTGTTGAAGATGTTCTGGACTCCTGCATTGAGCTGGAGGTTGAGATGCTCCTTCAGCACGAAGGTGTAGTTGAACTTCAGGTTGAGGTCGAAGAAGTCGGGTGTCTTCTCCATGCGGTCTTCGTTGATGAAGCCGGCATAGTGAGGCACTATCATCGAGCCAGTGTATGTGCCAGAAAGAGAGAAGTCGAAACGCTTGAATGGAGCTGACGTGAATGTGAAATAACCATAATAATCAGGTGTGCGCATCATGCGGCGTGTGGTGAGCTCCTTGCCATCGGCTTCGCTCCACGCCTCATCGGCAGTATAACGACTGCGTTGAGCGGTGAAACCCAACTGCAACTGTGCCATCTTGCCATGAGCAAACTTTGCGTCGAGGTTGACCCCTCCTACTCGTGCGCCATTGCCGTTTCGGCGTTCCTTGATCATGAATCCCTGTGCATTGGCGCCAATATCCTGAAGCACAAACACATCGCGCAAATCTGTATAGAAGCCTTCGAGCAGGACATTGGCGCGCCAGTGACCGAGACTGAAATTCCAGTCGATCGAGCCGCTGTAGCTGTTAGATCGTTCCTCCTTCAGGTCGTCGGCAAGCATGATCTGCACGCCCTCGCCACCGACAGCAGTCACGTGGAGGTCTTCGTCGTAGGCCTGTGGAGCACGGAAGCCAGTAGAGTATGTGAGACGTGCCTGGAAAGCGTCAGCAGGCTTGTAGAGGATGTTGACGCGAGGACTGGCAATGAGTCGGTCGATGAGGTTGTGCTTGTCGGCACGGAGTCCGGCAAGGAGAGTAAACACATTCATCTTCCATTCGCTCTGCACAAAGGCGCTACCGATGCGCACCTGCTGCTTCATGTCGCGCTGATAGCCTGTCATGACATCGTGCATGTCATTGTCCTGATATTCGATGCCGCAGGTCAGTGTGGCAGGAGAGAAGAGGAAATGGTCAATCTGATCGACATACATCGAACCTGCCACCCAAGTTAGATCCTTGGTCTTGCCATAGGC
>SAMEA3663243__coassemble_238_pt1 | contig 15299 bp, 16 predicted proteins | sample SAMEA3663243__metabat2_high_PE_019 | metagenome-assembled genome bin SAMEA3663243 (sample SAMEA3663243) | pig gut metagenome | biome: pig gut; feature: pig-associated habitat; material: faeces | place: China | collected 2013
AAACTGGGAGATTCAGGAAGTTCCGCAAAGCCTCTGCCGCAGCTTGCAGGCTAACATCCGCATCCAGCAGGTTGGTTTCTTCGCGCAATTTATTTAATTGCAGTTGCAGCATCTCGTTTTCGGTGATAGTGCCGATGTTGTACCGACCCTCGGCATAGCGACAAAGCGTGTCGGCCGATGCTAAGTTACTGCGCGCAATGTCCACATTCGTCTGTGCCGTTGCCAGCTCGAAGAAATAGCTGCTTGCCTGCGAGGCTACCAGTTCCATCGTCTCTGAGTATTGCTTCTGTGCTTCTCGCCAACGGAGCGGTTCGATGCGGCGGTTCCATTTCATCTCGTTGTATCCAAGCAACCCCTGCTTATAACCTATAGATATGGGTTGTGAGCGATACGAAGTCTTGCCATCTCCTTCAATCTGGTCATCGCGCATCAGCGAACTATTGACAAAGACACTTCCTCCCGTTAGCGGAATATTCTGCGAGATCTGCAACGACAAGTCGGTATTGACCTGACTCACGTGCACAAAATTATTGGTGCCATCGGGTTGTACCACGCGCTCAATGCCACGGTTGAACTCAGGCGAAGTGGTAAGAGTCACCGATGGCTTGTAACTGCCTACATAATATCTATATGTCCAGTATGCACTACGCAAAGTATGCTGTGCAGCCACCGCCACAGGAGATTGTTGCTGCGCCATCTGGATGGTTTGTTCCAGCGAGAGTTGCAGAGTCTCTTGTGCAATGCTGCTGAACATCGCTGCGACACCAAGGGCTATGAGTACAATCTTTTTCATTTCATTTGTATTGGTGCTGCAAAGATGAGTCATTATTATATTCATAGGCCACAAATAGCCATAAATCGACTTTTTGCATCCAAAAGTGTCCATTTTTTTGACACGGCATTGTATTTCTTTTTCACAAATCCTTGGGACATCACAAAGCCCATGCAAGGAGCAAGACAGCTGGTCATATTCGACCAATTAGGGAAAAACTTCGAAAAATTGGGCGATTCCCTCATAATAGTGTGAATTATTTGCGAATAATCCCTCATAATAATGTAATGACTATGAAGAGAGAAATATATATCAGCTTGAAAAATTGTAAGATGTTGGACAATAGGAATGAGAAAAAAGGTGCATAGAGCGAATCTATACACCTTATTTTTTCACTTGATGGAAATGAGCACCTTCTTATCGACGGAGACCGAGTTCCTTAACGATAGAACGGTAGCGGTTGATGTCCTTCTTTGCGAGGTAGTCGAGCATACGACGACGCTTACCTACGAGCATCTTCATTGAACGGCTTGTTGCAAAATCCTTGTGGTTTGCGCGGAGGTGCTCAGTAAGGTGAGCGATGCGGAAAGAGAACAATGCGATCTGAGCCTCTGGAGAACCAGTGTCAGTAGCACCCTTACCATACTTTGCGAAGATTTCTTCCTTCTTAGTTGAATCCAAGTACATAGTTGTAATGTAGTTAAAATGTTAATAATAGAGGTCGAGCTGGAAACTCTTCCAAATTAAGTCGATGGGTCAGAGCCGAAACCCTTGCCATTCTATCTTTTTGATTGTTAGACCAAAAAAGCGACGCAAAGTTATAGCATATTTTACAAATTGCCAAACTTTCGGATGATTATTTGTTGTTTTCTATCTCATTTTTTGTTATTTTGTCAAATATAGATTATCTTTGCAGCCTATTTATATGCGAAATATGGCAAACAACTTGAAATATGCAGATGCAATGAAGGAGCTCGAACAGATCGTGTCGAAGCTCCAAAATCCCAATTGTGACGTTGACGAATTATGCAGCCTCACCGCCAAGGCCATCGAGCTGCTCAACTTCTGTAAGGCAAAGCTCACCAAGGTCGATGAGGATCTTGTCAAGTTGCTCGAGAATATCGAATAAGTTAATAAAGCAATATAGAAATGGAAAAACCTGTAGTAGTTAGATTTGCACCATCGCCGACTGGACCTCTCCACATTGGAGGTGTGCGCACATGTCTTTACAATTATCTCTTTGCACGCCAGCATGGTGGCAAGCTGCTGTTCCGTATCGAGGACACCGACAGCCAGCGTTTTGTGCCGGGTGCAGAACAGTATATCCTTGATTCGTTCAAGTGGCTCGGTATTGAATTCGACGAAGGCGTAGGCTTCGGCGGTGAGCATGGTCCATATCGCCAGAGTGAGCGCCGCGACATCTACAAGAAATATGTGAAGGTGCTGCTCGACAGTGGCAAGGCTTATTATGCATTCGACACCAAGGAAGAACTCGATGCCGCACGTGCCGCTACTCCTAACTTCCAGTATGACGCTTCGACTCGCGGCAATATGCGCAACAGCATCAGCCTCGGCATGGAAGAGGCTCAGCGCCTCATCGACAATGGCGAGAACTATGTGGTGCGTTTCCGCATTGAGCCAGGCGAAGAGGTTCTGGTCAATGACCTTATCCGTGGCGAAGTGCGCATCAACTCAAGCATCCTCGACGATAAGGTGCTCTACAAGAGTGCCGACGAGCTGCCTACCTATCATATGGCTAACATAGTCGATGACCATCTGATGGAGGTCACTCATGTGATACGTGGTGAGGAGTGGCTGCCATCGTCGCCGCTGCACGTCCTCCTCTACCGTGCGTTCGGCTGGGAGGCTCCACAGTTCGCGCATCTGCCACTGCTTCTTGCACCTGAGGGCAACGGCAAGCTCTCGAAGCGCGATGGCGACAAGTATGGCTTCCCTGTGTTCCCATTGCTGTGGAACGTGCCAGGCACCGACACAACCTATTCTGGCTATCGCGAGTGCGGCTATCTGCCTGAAGCAGTGGTCAACTTCCTTGCATTGCTTGGCTGGAACCCTGGCAATGACCAGGACTTCATGACTATGGACGAGATGATCAGCCTCTTTGACCTTGCCAAGTGTTCGAAGAACGGTGCTCACTTCGACATCAAGCGACTCCTCTGGTTCAACCATCATTATCTGCAGGAGTGCGACGAGCAGATGCTTGTCGATACTCTCAAGACACAGATTGCCGAACATGGCGCAGATGCCAAGAGCGATGAGTATGTCAAGACCGTGGTGCAGATGATGAAGGAGCGTATCAACCTTCCACAGGAACTGTGGGAGCAGTGTAACTTCTTCTTTGCCGCACCTACAGAGTTTGACGAGAAGTCGCTCAAGAAGTGGTGGAAGCCTGAGGCTCCAAAGTATGTATCGGAACTCTGCGGTTTCCTTGAGGCACAGAATGATTGGACTGGCGAGACCCTTGAGCCAAAGGTCATGGAATGGATTGCAAGCAAGGAGTACAAGACCGGTGCAGTGATGAATGCCTTCCGCGTGACGCTCGTAGGCGCAGCTCGTGGCCCACAGATCTTTGCCATTACCGACATGCTTGGACGTGAGGAATCGTTGCGCCGTGCACGAAAGGCCGTAGAAACTCTGTAAGCAATGAATCTACTGTATAACATAGCAATCGACACATACGTCAGGGGCATCAAGATTGCGGCTTCGGTGGGCAAGCAGAAGGCCATGCAGATGGAGATGGGACGCGACCAATGGGCCGAGGTTCTTGCCGAAAAGATGGCTGAACTCAGGAAGTTCTGTCCGAATCCACGCATCATCTGGTTTCATGCAGCCAGCCTTGGCGAATTCGAACAGGGACGTCCGCTCATCGAGCAGCTCCGCGAGAAATATCCTGAATACAAGATTCTGCTCACCTTCTTCAGCCCGTCGGGTTATGAGGTGAGAAAGAACTACAAGGGTGCCGATATCATCTGCTATCTGCCTTATGATAAGAAGTCGGAGGCAATGAAGTTTATAGATATTGTCAAGCCCGATAAGGTGTTCTTCGTGAAGTATGAGTTCTGGGGCAACATGCTCGAGGAACTGAACCGACGCAATATTCCTGTCTATCTCATCAGCGGCATTTTCCGCGAGAAGCAGGTGTTCTTCAAATGGTATGGAGGTGTGATGCGTCCTGTGCTTCATATGTTCCAGCATCTCTTTGTCCAGGACGAAAAGTCGAAGGCATTGCTCAATAGCATTAATATTAATAATGTAACCATCTGTGGCGACACTCGTTTCGACCGTGTGCTCTCCATTCAGCAGCAGGCCAAGCAATACCAGTGGGCAGCCGACTTCCGCTCGACGTCCGACTTCATCCTCGTGGCAGGTTCGTCGTGGCCAAAGGATGAGGAAATATTGCTCGAGCACTTCAACGCGCATCCAGAGATGAAGCTCATCATAGCGCCTCACGAGATACACGAGGAGCATGTGCAGAGCATCATCGCCAGGCTCAAGCGCCCATTTATGCGCTATTCTCAGCTCGATGAGAGCAAGGTGAAGAATGTCGATTGCATCATCATCGACGCCATTGGTTTCCTGAGCAGCATATATCGCTATGGTGACGTGGCTTATATCGGCGGAGGCTTTGGCGTAGGCATTCACAATACACTCGAAGCCGCTGTCTATGGCATTCCAGTGATCTTCGGTCCTAACCATCAGGCATTCCGCGAGGCATTGGGCTTGCTCGCTGAGGGCGGAGGTTTCACTATCGGTGATGCAGTTGGTTACGATGCCATCATGAAGACTTTCATGACCGATAGCAAAGCCCTGAAAGAGGCTGGAATAAAGGCTGGAGCCTATGTGAGGGACAATAGCGGAGCGAGCGACGCAATATTCAGCGCAGTATTTTCATAGGATCACAACACCTTTTCCGACCAAAATATGTATAGCCATTTCTGACAATCGCATCAGAAGTGGCTATTATTTGCTACTAATCATAGGCCATTTGCAAGATATAATTTGCAAAGAATATCAATAATGCAACCGATTGAACGATTTTGGAGGTCGAATGATTGTGGAGTTAGAAAAGTGATATAACTTTGCAGTGTCGGAATAAAAACCGGACAATTAAATATTGAAATTATTTTTTAAAACCAAAGTTTTAAGTGGCTATGCCACAGTTAGTTATTTTTAAGGTATTGTAATAAATTATGGTTATGAAAAATTTTGGAAAGGTATTAAAGAAGGGTGTTAAAAAGGGTGTAATGTTCTATCTTGAGGGCATGAACCGCACCAGCGCAATGTATGTGGCAAAAAATAACACATTGAATTTGCGTTAATTGAAAAGTTCTTCGGAACTTTTGTTTGAGTTAATAAATCATCAATATCGTAGAGAGTTGGGTAGTCCGGTCGCCAACTCTCTACTTTTTTTATGCGATTTTGACCATCGAATCGAAATTATTGTTATCTTTGCACAGATTTTAATAAACTTTTAACCTTTCATACGATGAGAAAAATCTATCTTTTTCTTATGCTCATACTGCCAGTAATGGCAATGGCACAGACGCGCGTCACAATCTTCGGTGACAGTTATTCTACATTCGAGGGTTCTATTCCTTCGACGCACGAACCATGGTATGCTCCAGAAGGAAGCACATGGGAGAAGAAGAACAATGATGTCAAGAAGGTCGAACAGACGTGGTGGTATCAGGTGATAGAGCGCATGGGCTGGCAACTTGAAACCAACAACTCGTGGAGCGGCTCGACCGTAGGCTATTTCGGTTATCAGAATGAGAATTATCAGCCACGTTCGTTCAACACACGCGTGGCGTATCTTGGTGAGCCCGATATCATCTTCTGCCTTGCTGGAACCAACGACAGCTGGACAGGCGAGAACCCAGGCGAATATAAGTATGCTAACTGGACAGAAAACGATATGTGGTACTTCCGCCCTGCATTGGCACGACTGCTGAGCACTATGAAGCAGAACTATCCGCTGGCAAAGATCTTTTTTATTTTGAATACCCAGCTAAAAGACTGGACCACCGAGTCTGTACATGTGGTCTGCAAACATTATGACGTGCCTTGCATTGACCTTCACGACATCGACAAGCAGGATGGACATCCTTCACAGGTGGGCATGAAGGCTATTGCCGATCAGGTGATAGAATTTGTCAAGAACGAGGCTGCCAAATAATATAAGGTTAGTCCATGCCACACCTTCACATCTTTAATATTTGAAGCTTGAACCGCCGACAAACTCTCGCATGATAGATGTTGGCGGTATTTCTTTGTCCTGGATAGGAGTGAAGTAGTGAATGAATTTCAGGAGGCGGTGAGCCTCGGCATATTCGGGACAGTTTCTTGGGACAGAGGCGAGGATTGGCTCGGCATGATTGCGCAAGACGGCAAACTCAATGTTGAGTGCAGAATTGAACATCACGTCGGCATTCTCCTGATAAGGATAGATCCATTTCTCTTCGCCCTCGCATACTGCAGGCCATTGGCTGATGGTCTCGCGTGCAGTGAAGGCTCCCTTGTTGTAGTCGCGTATGATGCGGCGGAGCAGACGATTGTCGCGAGTCGGGATCCAGTTGTGGTCGTCGAGCGAGATAGCCGTGAGCGTCGAGGTATAGATCTTGTATTTGTACTGGTCGGGAATCTGAGCGGTGAGCATTGGATTGAGAGCATGGATGCCTTCGATGAGCAGGATTTTGCCTTCGCCAAGCTGCAGCCGCTTGCCGTTGTACTCACGTTTGCCCGTGGTGAAGTTGTATTCAGGAATCTCTACCTTCTTGCCTTCGAGCAAAGCCTTGAGGTCGCGTTCCATGGTGAGGTTATCGACTGCCTTGATGTTCTCAAAGTCGTATCGTCCGTCGGGGAACTTTGGCGTGTCAACGCGATTGACGAAATAGTCGTCGGTCGAGAACGAGATAGGGCGGATTCCGCACGCCTTGAGTTGAATCGACAGTCGTTTGCAGAAAGTGGTCTTTCCGCTCGACGACGGACCAGTGATGAGCACGATGCGCACAGGATGCTCAGGGTCGCGATAACGGCGGTCGATCTCTTCGGCAATCTTCACGATCTTCTTCTCCTGAAGAGCCTCACTAACCTGAATCAGTTCGCTTGCCTGACCATTGATACAGGCACGGTTGACAGCTCCCACATTGTGCAGACCCATGATCACGTTCCAGCGCACAGCCTCGGCAAACAGTTCGAAAGTCTTTGGCTGAGGTGTGCGAGGGGCAAGCTTTGTCGGATCTTTACGGTCGGGCACACGCAACAACATACCATCGTTGTATATCTCTATGCCGAAGACCTTGAGATAGCCGGCAGAAGGAACCAGAGCGCCATAGTAATAGTCGATGGTGTCGCCAAGAGTATAGTAGTCGGAATAGAGTTGTCCGCAGGTCTCAAGCAGACGCACCTTGTCGATGAACCCACGGTCGCGGAAGATCTTGACGGCCTCTTCTGTCAAAGCCTCTGTGCGGCGGAAAGGCATATCCTTGTCGATGATCTCCTGCATGCGAGCTCTGATCTTATCGACATCGCTCTCTTTGACAGGCGAACCATCGGCCTTGTGGAAGTTGCAGAAATAACCACCAGAGATTGGGTGCTCGATGTACAGGCGGCTGTCGGGGAAGACATCCTGACACGCCTTGTAGAGGACAAAGCACAGCGAACGCACATAGACACGCATCCCGCTTGGGTCGCGCACGTCGAGGAACTCCACGTCGCGGTTCTGATAGACGCGGAATTTGAGCCCCTGTGAGGCATTGTTGACTTTGGCCGACACTGGAGGAAAGTCGAAATTCAGCTCAGGGAACGCCTGGAATATCTCGAACAGGGTCGTTCCCTCAGCAAAACTCTTGGTTATGTTGTTGTTTCTGCAACGTATCTGGAGCATGATTGCTTATAGAAGGAAGTTTTTTTATACGAGATGACGGATGAGCTCTTCCTTGTCGCCACAGAGCATGTCGATGACAGGAATCTCGATCATGGTGTAGGCACCTGGCTGCTGCTTCATTGAAGCACGAGCCACATTGACAAGCACCTGAGCAGTGAGAGCAGGGTTGTTGATCTTCATGTTGAACTCGAACAGCTGGTTGTGGGTCTTGCCCGAAACACCCTTGCGCACGAGGTTAACACCATGGCCGACATCGTTGAGGTCATCGACGCAAGGCACCTGCTGAACATGAGTTTCGTCGTTGACAAAATATGGGTCGGCCTTGATAGCAGCTTCGACAGTCTTGAAATCAGCACCATCCTCAAGCTCGACATAAACCATGCGGCGATGGATGCCTGTGCCGACAGGGATGGTCATCGAGAGAGCATCCTTGACACCAGCGATAGCGCGAACGGCAACCGAATGACCCATAGAACGGCCTGGGCCGAAGTTGGTGTATGACACACCTTTAGGAGCAAGGCTCTGCATGAGCGAACGGACGATAGAGTCAGAACCTGGATCCCAGCCCGCCGAGATGATGCTCACTGCATTGTGCTCCTTGGCAGCAGCGTCGAGCGAACGGCGCAGATCGACAATCTGAGTGTGGATGTCGAACGAATCGACAGTGTTGATGCCCAGTGCGAGACACTTCTTTGCATACTCCTCGACCTTGCGAGTCGGAGTAGCGAGTATGGCTACATCGACATTTTCGAGTTCGGTGATATCTTTAACGACAGTGATGTCGGCAAGCTCAGCCGGCTTATTCTCAGAGCCCTGACGGCGCACGATTCCAGCAAGCTCCATGTCTGGTGCAGTCTCAACTGCATCGAGTGCATATTTGCCAATATTGCCATAACCAACGATGGCTACACGAATCTTTTCCATAATTAAATAATGTATTATTGATTTATAATTTTGTTTTCCATCGGCAAAGATAAATAAAATATGTTTTCTTATTGCATAGTTTATGAACAAAATGTTTAATTTTGTCGATATTTTTTTATAATTAATCGCGATTTTTGCAATTATTCGAGCAAAATTCACTAACTTTGCATTCCATAAACAAATAATACTATGTCAAAAGTACTTATCAAGACATCGCTTGGCGATATTACTGTCCGCCTATATGACGAGACACCGCTTCATCGTGATAATTTCATCAAACTCTCAAAGGAAGGCTATTATAACGGCACCCTCTTCCATCGTGTGATCAAGAACTTTATGATCCAGGGTGGCGATCCTGAGAGCAAAGGCGCAGCAGCAGGCGTTCAACTGGGCACTGGCGGTCCTGGCTACACCGTGCCTGCCGAGTTTGTCTATCCGCAGTACTTTCATAAGAAGGGAGCCTTGGCAGCAGCACGCCAGAGCGACCAGGTGAACCCAGAGAAAAAGTCGAGTGGCAGTCAGTTCTATATCGTGACAGGAGAGGTGTATAGTGCCGGCAAGCTTACCCAGATGGAAAAGCAACTCGAGCAGAGAATGCTTCAGTCGATATTCGATTCGCTCGTAATGGAAAACCGCGACAAGATATTGCAGTTGCGACGCAATCGCGACCAGTCAGGTATTGCCTCCATTCAGGAGCAGCTGCAGAAAGAGACTTTCGCTAAAGCAGAGAAAAAAGGTAAACCAAAGTTCACCGACGCCCAGCGTGAGGCTTATACCACGGTTGGCGGCACACCATTTCTCGACAACGACTACACCGTGTTTGGCGAGGTAGAGGACGGAATGGACATCATCGACACTATCCAGAACGTGGCGACAGGTGCGGGCGACCGTCCTATTGACGATGTGGTAATGATAGAGGTGAAGGTGATCGAGTAATCACAGAATTAGACCATTGACACTATGAAGAAACTTGCTTCTCTTTTCCTGACAGTACTTGCATTGGCGATGGTCAATGCCGGATGTGCAACCAAGTCCGTGGCAGAGCCAGAACTGACCATTTCGACCAACAAGGGCGATATAGTGGTGAAACTCTACAACGAGACACCTATCCATCGCGACAATTTCCTGCGTCTTGCCGAGACAGGAGCGTTGGACAGCACACTCTTTCACCGCGTAATCAAGGACTTCATGATTCAGGGAGGCGACCCAGACAGCCGTGGTGCCGCACCTGGAGTCTTCCTTGGAGAGGGCGAAGTGGGAGAGCCATTGCCTGCCGAGTTCTGCTATCCGAAGCTCTTCCACAAGCGCGGAGTACTGGCGGCAGCACGCGAAGGCGATGACGTCAACCCTGAACGTAAATCATCGGGCAGTCAGTTCTATATCGTCTGGGGCAAGACATTCGAGACAGACTCGCTGCTTGACGCACGCTATGAACAGACCAAGCGCATGGGCACTGCTCCTATCGCCGATGAGGTGCGCGAGACCTACCGCACATTGGGAGGCACGCCACATCTCGACGGCATATACACGGTGTTTGGCGAAGTGTTGTCGGGACTTGAGGTGGTAGATTCAATACAGAACGCAGCGACCGACGAGAACGACCGGCCAATAGAAGATATTATTGTAACATCAATAAAGATCAAGAAATGAAGACCATAGAAAAGCGCTATTTGGTGCCATTCCTTCTGGTGAGCTCGCTCTTCCTGCTCTGGGGATTGGCCAACAGTATGACCGACACATTGATTGCCGCATTCAAGAATGTGATGCAGATGAGCGACATACAGTCATCGCTCATTGTCTTTGCCTTCTATGGCTCGTATTTCTGCTTTGCACTGCCTGCAGCGCTTTTCATTCGCAAATACAGCTATAAGGCAGGCGTGTTGCTCGGCTTGTCGCTCTATGCGGCAGGAGCTATCATGTTCTACCCTGCAGCTCACATTGCCACCTATGGTTTTTATTTGCTGGCTATCTATGTGCTGGCTGGAGGCTGCTCGATACTTGAGACAACCGCCAATCCATATATTCTCTCGATGGGAAGTCCTGAGACAGCAACACGCCGACTGAATATTGCGCAGTCGCTAAACCCCGTGGGTTCAATCTCGGGCATCGTGCTCAGCCAGACCTTCATCCTCTCGAACATCAGCCTGAATGCCATCTCGGGAACATATTTGGTCCTGGGCTTTGTGCTCGTGGCAATACTTATAGCAATGGTTTTTGCCAAGATGCCATTGGGTAATGACGGAGGTGGAGACAGACTGCTCAAATCTACACGCGAATCGTTTGGCCGACTGATTCACAACCGCCGTTATGTCTTTGGCGTTGTAGCGCAGTTCTTCTACGTTGGTGCACAGACTGGCGTGTGGTCATATATCATACGCATCATGATGAAGGAGTTTGGCTTTGTCGAACACGAAGCTGCAGACTTCTACCTCGCCTCGATCATCTGCTTCTGTGTGGCTCGATGGTTCTTCACCTGGCTCATGGGTTATTTCAAGCCTGCCAAGCTGATGGCTATAGCTGCAGCACTCTGCATTGTGCTCAGTGCAATCGTGGTTTGGGGTGCTGGAACAGGCTGGCTATTGGCAACGGCACTTGTGCTCATCAGCTTCTTCATGAGTCTGCAGTTCCCTACCATATATGGCATTGCCCTTGAAGGAATAGGCGATGATGCCAAGATAGGTGCTTCGGGACTCATCATGGCAATTCTTGGCGGAGCACTAATCACACCGCTTCAAGGCAAGGTGAGCGATATGTTCGATATCTACACAGCTTATCTTGTGCCGCTCGTTTGTTTTGTCGTTGTGCTGGCATACAGCTTATATAACTGCAAAAGCAAACAAAAAGTGTGAAATAATAAGGTGTAAATTGCAAAATGTAGATTGCAAAGACTGTTTTTTTTTTTTTTTTTTACTTTTTTTGAGATTTTTTTGTTATGTTTTAAAAAATATGTAACTTTGAAGGTCAATAAACTTCGAATAGAAAATTCCCTGACCACAGATGACTTACAAAGACAAAAGATCACAGGATTTGGCAACAAAACCGATAGGCAAGCTGCTTTGGCAGTTTGCTATACCGAGCCTTATAGCGATGTCGGCCAATTCGATATACAATCTCTGTGATAGTATGTTCATTGGTCAAGGAGTGGGCCCTTTTGCAATAGCAGGACTCGCTATCTCGTTCCCTTTGATGAGTATCTCCAGCGCCTTTGGTGCAATGCTTGGTGTGGGTAGTGCAGCTCAGACCTCTATTGCCATGGGTGAGAACAATAAGGAGAGGGGATTGATGATATTGGGCAACATGCTTCGTATGGATGTGACCATTGCCCTTTGTTTTACAGTCATAGGCCTTGTGTTCCTTGAGCCTATACTTCGAGCCTTTGGCGCGAGTGACCAGACGCTGCCTTATGCCTACGACTATATGCACATCATCATTGCTGGTAATATCATAACACATGTCTTTTTGGGCTTGTGCGATCAGTTGCGAGCTACGGGCAATCCTGAGAAGTCGATGAGGGCTCATTTGATAGCCGTCTTTGTCAACCTCATTCTCGACCCTCTGTTTATCTTTGGTTTCGACCTTGGCATCAAGGGTGCTGCCTTTGCTACCATCCTTGGTCAGGTATGTGGTTTGATTTATGCAATTCGCTTCTTCTTCGACGAAAAGAATTTTTCGCATTTCAGCCGACATGGCTTAATCTTTGACGCTAAGATTGTCAAGGATATTGTGGCTATAGGAATGAGTCCGTTCCTCGTCAATGTATGTGGTAGTTTGATTGTCATACTCATCAATCGCACACTGAGGAATTATGGAAGTGACGATGGCGATTTCTATGTTGGAGTGTATGGCTTGACCAGTCGTATGAATTCGTTGCTTGTGATGATGGTTTCAGGCTTCTCGCAGGGAATGCAGCCAATTGTGGGCTTTAATCTTGGAGCCAAGAAGATTGACAGGGTGCACAAGGTCTTGAAACACGCATATTTCTATGCTACGGCTATCATGAGTCTTGGCTTCCTCCTAATCTTCACTATACCAGGCACTGTAGCGTCACTGTTCTGTCCCGATGAACTGATGATTGAGAGTTGTATTCCTGCCTTCCGCATCATGCTGTGTGCTTTGCCATTGGTCGGAGGACAGATTATCACCACCACCTTCTTCCAGTCGATAAAGAAGCCGAAAGTGTCTATATTCCTGTCTATGACACGTCAGCTCATAATCTTGGTGCCGATGCTGTTCATCCTACCTCCGATACTCGGAGTGAACGGTGTATGGTGTGCAATACCGTTATCAGAAGCAGGATCAGCATTCCTCGCAATGTATTTGTTAGGCAAAGAGCTGAGAAACAATTCTCAGATGTCTCCGTTGTCGGCAAAAGAGTAATATTTCCCATCAGAGATAATCAAATGGTCTATGAGGCGCACGTCGAATAAGGCGAGTGCCTCTTTTGCTTTTTTTGTCAATTCTTTGTCGGGTATGCTTGGCTTGATGCCAGAGTGGGGATGATTGTGGCACAATGCCACATACGAAGCCATGTGTTCGATGGCATGTTGAGAAATCTTTCGGAGATCGGCACACGTGGCATCTACGCCTCCTATGCTAATGCAGTATTTTGCCAATGTCTTGCCATTCTTTGACATGTATAATGCCCAAAGCTGTTCGTGGTCGAGACACGATAGTTCTGTGTTGAACTGTGCAAATACGGCTTGGCTACTGTTGACAACAATCGCAGAAGAGCGAGACTGTTCTTCGGCTCGCGTTATGCGCTTTCCGAGTTCTATTGCAGCTTTGATGTGGCATGATTTGGCGGGACCTAATCCCTTTATGTCTTTGTTGTCGGCATTGCCGTTGCGCATTATGGTATGGGCGAATTCCACTATGTTATTATGGCAACGAGACAATATGGTTCTTGCAATGTCGACTGCAGTTTGTCCTGAGTGACCTGTATTAATAAGGATAGCCAACAGCTCAGTGTCAGTGAGAGCTTCTGGGCCATTGGCCATCATTTTTTCACGCGGACGATCGGTTGAAGCCCAATCGTTGATATTCATTTATTTTGCACGTTCTACATATTCACCAGTGCTTGTCTTAACCACGATCTTCTCACCTTGGTTGATGAAGAGAGGTACGCGAACAGTTGAGCCGGTCTCAACTGTTGCAGGCTTCATTGCGTTGGTAGCAGTGTTGCCCATGAGGCCAGGTTCGCAGTAAGTAATCTCAAGGATAGTCTTGTCAGGCATTTCAGCTGTGAGGATAGTGTCGGTAGAAGTATCGCTCAATACGTCAACGATGTCGCCTTCCTTCATATAGTCACCACCAGTGATCATCTTCTTGTCGATGGTTACCTGGTCGAAAGTTTCCTGATTCATGAATACTGCATCTTCGCCATCCATGTAAAGGAACTGATAAGGACGACGCTCTACACGTACATCTTCGAGGACTTCGCCAATGTTGAAGCGCTTTTCAACTACGTAGCCAGAAACTACATCCTTGAGTTTAGTGCGCATGAAAGTGTTACCTTTACCTGGCTTAACGTGGAGGAACTCTACAACCACCTGAAGCTTGCCATCTACACGGATTACTGTTCCGTTCTTAATGTCTTGTGACTTAATTGCCATGTCTAATATCTATTTAATTGTTAATTATGTCATTTCGCGGGTGCAAAGATAAGGCATAATTGGCAAAATAACAAATTATTTTAAAGAAAAACGTAAAATGATTTGGTAATTTGAGATAATATTACTAATTTTGCACCCGCAAATTGAAATGGAAGTATCCGTTGGTTGCATATTATCGGTAAAAATAATAAAACAATATATAAAAGAGAAAAGCTATGAAGATGACTTTCCAGCCTCATAACCATCGCCGTTTGCACAAGCATGGTTTCCGCTCTCGTATGGCTACTAAGAACGGCCGCCGCGTTCTCGCTGCTCGTCGTGCTAAGGGTCGTAAGAATTTGACTGTTGGTGACACTATGCGTTAATTCGCCTTGGGTCACAGTTTAGAGTGCAACAATCACATTTGGTTGATAACGATGACTGCCGGGGGGAACTCAGGTGGTCATTAGTTTTTTAAACGATCATGTATATGAAGAGTCGTATCATAAGTATCCTGAACGAACTGAAGCTGGGGGTGTATGAGAAAGATGCCGAACTGAGCCTGTCGCTACTTGCTGCATTGGCTGGGCAGAGCATTCTGCTGCTTGGCCCTCCTGGTGTGGCTAAGAGCATGGTGGCGCGTCGTCTGAAACATGCTTTCTGTGATGCCCGTTCGTTCGAGTATCTGATGTCGCGCTTCTCTACTCCCGACGAGATCTTCGGCCCTGTCAGCATCTCGCGACTCAAGGAAGCCGATTGCTATGAGCGTGCCACCGAGGGCTATCTGCCGAGTGCCGACGTGGTCTTTCTCGACGAGATATGGAAGGCTGGTCCTGCAATTCAGAACACACTCCTGACCGTCATCAACGAGAAGACCTATCTCAATGGCGCGACGCAGATGCACCTGCCTCTGAAACTTCTAATTGCCGCGAGCAACGAGCTGCCGACTGAAGGAGAGGGGCTTGAGGCGATCTTTGACCGTTTCATTGTGCGTGTGCTGTCGAAACCTATCAGCAGCGAAACGGCTTTCTACGAGATGGTCAAGAGCGCGACGCCGACTGAGGCACAACAGAGCGTTACGCAGGCATTCTCGGCCGAAGAATACCAG
>SAMEA3663243__coassemble_254_pt1 | contig 14864 bp, 5 predicted proteins | sample SAMEA3663243__metabat2_high_PE_019 | metagenome-assembled genome bin SAMEA3663243 (sample SAMEA3663243) | pig gut metagenome | biome: pig gut; feature: pig-associated habitat; material: faeces | place: China | collected 2013
CTGCACGTTCGGATACAAATAATAGGTCTTTGTGCCATCCTTTTCCACCACTTCGGTGATGTCGGGTGCATAGAGCACATCGCCTTCGCCATTAGCATTGAGGAGATTGCCATCGCGATCACGGTCGAGTCGGTAGATGAGTCCGTCATATCGCCAGTTGCTCAGGTCATCGACAGGAGCCGACCATACCACCTGCTCGCGTCCGCAGTAGTATTCGAGGAGCGAATCGTGAGATCCATAGATATAGACGCGCTTCTCGCCTGGTTTGTCGGGATCTTCGAAGACGTATGGCTCTCCATCAGGGATATATTCCCACAGAGGCAGATATGGGTTCTGGGCAAAGGCTGACTGGCATAAACCACCAACGCCCAACATCACAACAGGCAGAAATGCCTTGGCAAAAGAGATTGTTTTCATAAGATTGGTATTATTAATTGATTGTAATGTCTTGATATATGCACAACAATATCAGGATTTCTTCCTTTCAAGCTCCTGCAGGTTTTCGAGTTTCTTCTTTTCGAGGAACTCATAGATGCCGCAGAGATGTTCCTTGACGCGCTTGTCGCCAAACTCATAGACCTTGGTGACCAGACCATCGAGAAAATCTCGGTCGTGCGAAACCAGGATGAGCGTGCCGTCATAGTCCTTGAGAGCCTGCTTCAGGATGTCCTTGGTCTTCATGTCGAGATGGTTGGTAGGCTCATCGAGGATGAGGAGGTTGACTGGCTGGAGCAGCAGCTTGACCATACAGAGGCGCACTCGCTCGCCTCCCGACAGCACCTTGACTTTCTTCTGTGTGTCCTCGCCACCAAACATGAATGCGCCCAGGAGGTCGGAGATCTTCTTGCGTATCTCGCCCACGGCAATATCGTCGATAGTCTGATAGACAGTGAGTTCTTCGTCGAGCAATGATGCCGAGTTCTGTGCAAAATAGCCAATCTGCACATTGTGTCCGACTGTGAGCTGTCCTGTGTGCTCAATCTCGTTCATTATAGCCTTGACCATGGTCGATTTTCCCTCACCGTTCTTGCCCACGAATGCTATCTTCTCGCCTCGTTCGATCATGAAGGTAGCATGGTCGAAGATGTTGTCTTCGGGCTTGAGAGGCTTGGTGTAGCCTGCACCCATGTCATCGCAGATCACAGGATAGGTGCCGCTTCGAGGCGAAGGAGGAAACTTCAGGCGGAGAGCTGAGGTGTCTTCTTCATCGACCTCAACCAGTTCGAGCTTCTCAAGCCACTTGACCTTGCTCTGTACCTGATAGGTCTTGGAATAGGTGCCCTTGAATCGCTCGATAAACTCCTTTGCCTCGGCAATCTGCTTCTGCTGGTCCTCGTATTGCTTCTGCTGCTGAGCTCTTCGTTCCTTGCGCAACTCGAGGTAATGCGAGTACTTGGCCTTGTAGTCGTAGATGCGGCCGAGCGTGACTTCGATGGTGCGGGTGGTGATGGTATCGACAAACTTGCGGTCGTGACTGATAAGAACCACTGCCATAGGGCTGTTGATGATGAAGTCTTCGAGCCAGCCTATTGACTCGATGTCGAGATGGTTGGTAGGCTCATCGAGCAGGAGCACATCGGGATTCTGGAGCAGCAACTTTGCAAGTTCGATGCGCATGCGCCAGCCACCGCTGAACTCTGATGTAGGGCGGTCGAAGTCGCTTCGCTTGAAGCCGAGACCCAACAGAGCCTTCTCGACATCTTCCTCGAAATGAGTCATGTCGATGGCATAGAACTTCTCGCTCATCGCAGTGACCTTCTCAATAAGGGCCATATAGTCGTCGCTCTCGTAGTCGGTGCGTGTGGCAAGCTGATTGTTCAGCTCGTCAATCTCAGCCTCCATCGCCTTGAGATGAGCGAAAGCCTGACAAGCCTCTTCGAACACCGTGCGGTGGTCTTCGGTCATGAGATGCTGAGGCAGGTAGCAGATAGTGCAGTCCTTGGGTGCCGAGACCGTGCCTCGTGTGGCTTGCCTTACACCGGCAAGGATCTTGAGCAAGGTCGATTTGCCTGCTCCATTCTTGCCCATCAATGCAATGCGGTCTTTCTCGTTGATCACAAACGAAATGTCCTTAAACAGGGTCGTCCCTCCAAATTCGACTGTCAGTCCGTCTATACTTACCATTTATTTATTTTTATTTGTTAATGAAAAACTGCGCAAAGTTAAGCATTATTTTTCGTTTTTCCAATAATATAAATAGAAACTCAACGAGGTATCCATTTATTCCGACTTTGTCCTCTGAGCCTCGCGCCACTGCTGAGGAGGCAAGCCATACTTCTCTTTGAATGCCAATGTGAAACTGCTCTGTTTCCTGAAACCTACTTTTTCGGCAATATTGCCAATCGAATATCGGTCTTCGAGCAACAGGTTCTCGGCATATTTGAGACGTATGTTCTTGATGAAGTCGCGACCACTCTGGTTGGTCAGTTCCTTGAGTTTGCGATAGATATGCGCACGGCTGATACCCACCTCCTCGCATATCATGTCGATCGATAGGTCTGGATTGCCGATATTGTTGTTGACCACCTTCATGATGCGGTCGAGCAGCTTCTTGTTTGGACTTTCCATCTCGATCTTGATTTGACGTTCGTCTTGGGTCTGCTGCCCAGTGTAGATATTCTGCAACTGCGATCGCAAGTTCACGAGATTGAGAGCCGTGCGACGCACAATCTCGATATAGAATGGCTTGGTTACATAGGCATCGGCTCCATATTTCAGACCCTGGAGGTTGGTGTTCTCGTCTGATTTTGCAGTGAGCAGGATGACAGGAATGTGATTGAGGTCAATGTTCTGCTTGATCTTTTTGCACAGGGTGATACCATCCATCTCGGGCATCATCACGTCACTGATGATGAGGTCGGGCTGCTTGTTGAAGACATACTGCAGTGCCTCCTTGCCATTGCTGCAAGTGTCGATATGGAAATCGGACGACAGTTCCTTGCGCAGATAGCTGCGGATCTCGGGGTCGTCATCGACAATGAGCAGATTGAAGCTAGAACTTGATTTGACCTTTGTCTCTTCGTCGAGCAAGTTGTCATCGCTGCGGAAGTGCTCCTTGCCTATTGGGAGTTCGACCACGAAGCACGCTCCCACTCCATTGGCATTGTTCATGGCACGTATCGAACCATGATGCAGGTTGACAATCGAACGTGTGAGGTGCAAGCCTATGCCATTGCTCGAACCAGTTGCCTTGTTGTTCTCAGCGATATAGAATCGCTCAAAGATATGCCTGAGATCTTTTTCCTTAATTCCAATGCCATTGTCCTTGACCTCGATTTCAGCATATTTCTTTCCATTAGGTTTCTCGATCGTCTTGATTGTCAAGATGATATTACCTCCACTTGGAGTGTATTTGAAAGCATTGGAAAGCAGATTCATGATGATCTTGTCGAAATAGTCGGGGTCGATCCAGACAAACAGCTCTGAAGCTTCGTGAACAAACGAGAACGATATATTCTTTTCGGAAGCGATGACATTGAAGTAAGAACTCAGGTCTTTGACGATTGCTATAATATCTAAATTGCGGAAGCAGAGATGTAGTCGGCCATTGTCGATTTTGCGCACATCGAGCAGCTGATTGATAAGGTCGGTCAGCATCTTCGAGTTGCGATACATGGTGCGATAGGTATCCTGACGCTTGGGGTCATCGTCGGATGACATCAGTTTCTGGAGCGGGCTGATGATGAGCGAAAGAGGAGTCTTGATTTCGTGCGAGATATTGGTAAAGAACCGCAGTTTTGCCTCATTGATCTCGATGGCACGCATGTGGCGCTCATTGCGTTTCTTGGCAAGATAGATTAACCTAGCATAATAGAATAGGGCTGTCACGATGATGACCACGAGCAACGCATAAATAATCAGCGCCCAGCCCGACAACCACCAATACGGTCGCACCACGATGCATACTTGCTGCACATCCGACTCGACGAGATTGTCAATCAACTTATACTTGATGATATAGGAACCAGGAGCCATGTTGTTGAAATGAGCTCGCCGACTTCCCGCAGGAATGCTTTTCCAATCGCCATCGTTGACTGAGTAGAAGAATTCAGCCTTCGCAGGCGTGTCGAGTTCATAGGTACCAAATTCCATGGCAAACGAGTTGTCGTAGCTGCTCAATTCGAAGGTTGTGGCATTGACAAGAGGTTCGGTAATGATCGGCTTGCCATCTGAGAGGGTCTCGACCGTGACAGTCTCGTTGTTGACAATGAAATCTATGAGTCGGGCATGGCGCTTATTGCCTGAGAGTTCAATATCCTGCTGACGGAAAAAAGTAACTCCAGATTCGCCCGCAAACCAAATTCTACCCGAAGCATCCTTCAGCGAACGGCACTTAGAGAACTCCATGCTCTGCAATCCGTCGTTGGATGTGTATCTCACACTTGTACCATCGGAAGGAGAATAGAATATCAAGCCCTTGTCGGATGCCAGCCACAAGGAGTTGTCTTCGCCCTCATTGATACTGTTGATCGACACCTGAGGCAAGCCCTCTTCGACTGAGAATGTGTGTATGATGCCTGTGGTATCGACAAGAAGCAAGCCATTGTTGGAACCAGCCCACACCTGTCCTTTGGAATCTTCGTACATTGAATTGATGGCAACGCGTTCGAACATCTGACGCGGATAAATTGTATCGGCAGAGAGGTCGATATAGAAAATACCGTCGAACGTTCCGACATACAGCAGATTGTTGGAGGTATAGAGCAGGCTAGTCTGCCACTTGTTGATTTCATTGAAGAACGACAGTTCCTCGACAAGCTTCTGACTGGTCAGGTCGTAGCAGAAGATACCCGAACCGAGCGATGCGGCCCATAGGCGCCTGTTGCCGTCTTCCACGATGTCATAAAAACGCGTTACTGGCACGCCAAGCCGGCAGAATATATCCTCGCACGATGAGTATTTCCCATTCTTGGCCGAAACCCTGCCGATGCCATTGCCATAAGACCCGAACCAGACATCGCCATTGCTGTCGGCACAGATAGTCTTGATATTGGAAGGAGTATTGCCTCCATCGGTATAGGTCGGGTAGTGATAAGACGACTCGCCATCGTCAGCGATGCGGTATATTCCGTCGCCGTCGGTTCCAACCCATACGTTGCTTTTGGAATCCTTGCACAAAGCAGTAACAGGGTTTTCGCCAACGATATTCTTTACCAGCGATTTTCGTCCCCAGTAGCCGAATTCGTTGCTGGAAGAAGAGATGACAGCAAGACCCTTCATGTAGATATTGACCCACATATTTCCCTTTTGGTCTCGAATAGCCTTATGAATCTTGAGGTGACTGGTAGGCTGTGATGTCATGTTGAACAAGACATCTTTAACCTTACCATTCTCATGATTGATGATCTTGAAACCACTGCCATCGGTACAGGCAATGAGGTCGGATGTCTGACGTTGGTCGATGAGGTATCTGATCGATGCCTTTGTGATTGGCTCGCTGTTGAATTTGGAAACTGAGTCGTTGTCGGGATTATAGACATAGATATCATTGTGGGTCGTGACAATATAGATAGTACCGTTGACGATGTGAAAATCATAGATATAGAATTCAGGAGTCTGGATTCGGCATATCATCTTAGCCTTGCCATTGCGGATACGATAGAGCCCATCCTGGCGCTTCAAAGCCCAGATATTATTCTGGTTGTCGCATGCGACCCTATATACACCATGTGCATCCATTTCCCAATTGAGGGTCTCTGCAACAGGTCTGCCTTCGACAATATTTACCTTATAGGCATTGTCACCGAACGAACAAATCGAACCATCGGGCAACTTGCAGAAGCCCGATACCGTCTCGTCGAATGGTTGGCCGTCGGCATAAACCGAGTTGCTTGAAAAACGATTTGTCTGCTTGTCGAAGATCTGCATGCCTAGATATGTACCGACATAGAGGCGCATGTCATCGCCCTCGAATGCCGCATAGACCAGATCGTGGTTCAATGACAACGAATCGCCTTCCTCATGGTTATAAATTGTGACCTTATTGCCATCAAAACGATTGAGACCATTGTCGGTGGCAACCCAGATTAACCCGTCGCTATCCTGATAAACGTCTGAGATGCGCTTTGAGGAAAGCGACTCATCGACCATGAACATAAACTCCTGAGCGGTGGTTGGGATGACGCTGTAAAGTAAAAGAAATAAAGTAATGAGCGAATATTTCATAATTATGATATTTTTTTTGCAAATATAGCAATATTTTTTGATTGAGGCATAAATGTGACTAATAATAAGGAAAAATATCACATTAATGAGACAAATATGAAAATATTTGAAACATTTGAGTATGGTAAAGGAAAGAAAGCGACTAGTAATGATAGAAAAATAATCGCTCTTGTATCAAAGATGAGATAAACAGACAAAACTGCGAGACACAAAAATTTTGAGACATATTATGAAATGTGTAATTTTGCACCGGTAAAAATACCATTACCTATTTTGACGATACACATTAATTTAATATTACTAAAAACTAATCATTATGGAAATCGCAATCCGCAAGATGAAGTCCCTTTGGGTTCTCATCGCTTTGTGTCTCTTCCCTGTTGTGGCATACGCACAGAGCATTTCGGTATCCGGTACTGTAGTTGACGAATTAGGCGAGCCTATTCTCGGAGCAAACATCATCCAGAAAGGCACAACCAACGGCGTCCTTACAGATATCGACGGTAATTTCTCTTTGAAGGCACCAAATGGTGCTACTCTTGTTGTCTCATATATCGGTTATGAGACTGTCGAAGTAAAGGTCACTGGAACTAAGCCAATGCAGATTGTCCTTGCAGAAGATGTCAAGGCTCTCGAAGACGTTGTAGTGATCGGATACGGTACTCAGCGCAAGGAAGCCATCACAGGCTCTGTTGCTTCTGTTAGCTCAGCCAAGTTGATGGAGAACCCTTCTTCTAACATCACACAGGCTCTTCAGAACCGTATCGCTGGTGTCGATATGCAGCAGACCAACACTCAGCCTGGTGCTGAAATGCGCATCCGCATCCGTGGTCAGCGTTCTCTCTCGGCAAGCAACGACCCTCTCATCGTTCTTGATGGTATCCCATTCCTTGGTTCACTCTCAGACATCAACCCTTCTGACATCAAGTCGATGGACATCCTCAAGGATGCTTCTTCTACTGCCATCTACGGTTCTCGTGGTGCCAATGGTGTCATCATGATCACAACCAACAAGGGTTCTATGGGCACTCCAGCCAAGGTCTCTTACAATGGCTATGTAGGCTTCAAGACTCTCTTCAACCCATTCCCAATGATGAATGGCGAGGAGTTTACCGCTATGCGTAAGCTCGCGGGCAAATATACCAACGGTGTTGACGAAGTGGATGGTGTGAACACCGACTGGCAGGATATGTTCTATCAGACTGGTATCTCTAACAGTCACGATATCACAGTGAGCGGTGGCACTCAGGGCGGCAGCTACAGCTTCGGTGCGGGCTACATGCACGATGAAGGCGTTATCCCAACTCAGGCATTCGACCGTATCTCTGTTCGTGCCAACCTCGACCAGAAGATCGGCAAGTATGTGCGCATGGGCTTGTCTTCGACCAATACATACAATACTACCGACGGTTCGCAGATCGGTATGTATGGTGTTCTCCAGATGTCACCTATTGCAGATCCATACAATGCTGATGGCACAATGAAGCGTGTCGTTCACCTTGCATCTGACGATGTCTTCGTAATCAACAAGGACATACTTGAAGGTATGAAAGACACTTGGCTGAACCACAAGCAGACTCTCGGTACATACAACACACTCTTCGGAGAAGTTGAAGCTCCTTGGGTTCCTGGTCTCAAGTATCGCATCAACGTAGGTCTCAACTATCGTGCTACCAAGACTGGTGCATTCACAGGCACAGGTGCCAACAGTGCTAACGAGAATCAGGTCAACTCTGCTTCTATACAGCACAGCGAATATATGAACTGGGCAGTTGAGAACGTGCTCACATACGACAAGACCATTGCCGACAAGCACAACATCAACGTCGTAGGAATGTATTCTGCAGAGCAGACTACTTATACTCAGAGCCACATGAGCTCACAGGACATCCCAGCTGAGTACTTCCAGTACTTCAACATCGGTGCTGGCCGTCAGAATGTGACAGTCAACCCTAACTACCAGAATTACTGGCAGGCTGGTCTCGTGTCATGGATGGGACGTATCATGTATGACTATGATGGTCGCTACATGGCAAGTGTTGCTCTCCGTTCTGATGCATCTTCCCGTCTTGCCAAGGGCCATCAGTGGCACACCTATCCTGCAGTGTCGATGGGTTGGAACATCGGCCGTGAAGAGTTCATGAAAGACTATGAATGGATTGACAACCTGAAGATCCGTGCAGGTTATGGACAGACTTCCAACCAAGCCATCAGCCCATATACAACACTCGGTACACTCGGTACTACTCCTTACAACTTCGGTGACGAAGGCGATCCTTCTTATGCAATGGGTTACTATCCAAGCAAGCTTGCCAACCAGGAACTTGGCTGGGAGTACAGCTCTACCTGGAACTATGGTATCGACTTCTCATTGTTCAACAGTCGCTTGAGCGGTACTATCGAGTACTATACAATGAAGACTAAGGACATCCTCCTGAACGTGTCTCTTCCAAGCACCGCAGGTGTGAGCAGCTATATGGCTAACATCGGTGAGACCGAGAACAAGGGTTTTGAAATGACACTCAACGGAACCATCATCGACAACAAGAACGGCTGGACTTGGGAAGCAGGATTCAATGTAGCTGCCAACCGCAACAAGTTGACTGCTCTTGCTTCTGGTGCTGATCGTGATGAGGGTAACGGCTGGTTCGTTGGTCACCCAATCGACTGTATCTACGACTATGTGTATGATGGTCTTTGGAACGAAGGCGACAAGGACTACGAGTATCTCCAGACTCTCGAGCCTGGTGGAAACGAAGGTATGATCAAGGTTAAGTACGACATCGAGCGTGATGCCAATGGCAAGCCAACACGTTCTGTTGGTCCAGACGACCGTCAGATCATCTCTCTTGAGCCGAAGTTTGTAGGTGGTTTCAATACTCGCGTTGCATGGAAGAACATCGACCTCAACATCATCGGAGCATATCAGGTAGGCGGCAAGCTCGTTTCTACTCTCTATGGCGGCAGTGGTTACCTCAACCTCCTCACGGGTCGTCGTGGCAACGTCAAGGTTGACTACTGGACTCCAGAGAACAAGGATGCCAAGTATCCAAAGCCAGGAGGTATCCAGTCGGGCGACAACCAGAAGTATGCCTCTACTCTCGGCATCTTCGACGGCAGCTTCTGCAAGATCCGCACCATCACATTGGGTTACAACTTCGACAAGAAGCTTCTCAAGCACACAGGACTCAGCGCATTGCGTGCATACTTCACTGTTCAGAACCCATTCGTGATCAGCTCTGATTACTACAAGGAGAGCAAGCTCGATCCAGAACCAAACTCAATGTCCAACCAGGGTCAGTTCCACGCTACTCAGCTTGGTGGTCACGCAATCCCAGTAGTCGGTACCAATGCTCCTTGCACACGCAACTACCTCATCGGTTTGAACGTATCATTCTAACATACCAAAAAAGATTACTAATATGAACAAGAATATTATTCGCGTATGCGGTCTTGCAGTACTCTCTGCTATGACTTTAGCTTCTTGTAACGACGTGCTCGACGAGCAGCCACGAAGCAGCTACGATCCTTCTTTCTTCAAGACAGAAGAGGGTGTGAAGGGTGGATTGACATCACTCTACTCACATCTCCGTAACCTCTACGGACAGGCTTACTACTTCACTTCGCTCGAAGCAGGTACTGATGAATATACTTACGGACATTCAGCCGACGGTAACCAGAAGGATATCGACATGACTGGTGTGGGCGAGGTTAAATCGACTACCGTACGTTCTGACGCTTTGTGGGGCACAGCCTTCAGTGAAATCAACACAGCATGCTCGGTAATCGAGAACGCTACAGAAGTAGGCATCGACGATGCTCTCGTTGCTGAGGCATACTTCTTCCGCGGCTTCTATTACTTCAAGCTGGTTCAGACATTCGGTGGCGTGCCACTCGATCTCGGTGGCGGTGAGCTTCATTCGAACAATGCTCCAAAGCGCACGTCAGTGCGTAATACAGTTGATGAGGTCTATAACAAGGCTGTATTCCCAGACCTTGAGAAGGCTGTCAACGACCTTCCAGAGACATCACGCCGCATTGGTACTGTCACCAAGAACGTGGCTCGTCTCTATCTCGCAAAGGCTTACCTGACCTATGGATGGTGGCTTGAGAACCCTAACGGCATCGACACATATCCTGCTACTTCCAACCGTAACTCTGGCGAGGCTCAATCTTACTACAAGAAGGCATTCGATATGGCAAAGACTGCTATCAACAACCCTGGCCCTTACAAGCTTCAGGAGACTTATCGTGACGTACACCTCTTCGAGAATGACCGTAACGCAGAGTGGATGCTCTGGGCTGACCACACACTCAACAGCGAGCAGTACAATGGTGCAGGCTACGGCTGGGGTAACGGTGGCGCTCCTGAGAACTTCGTAGGCTGGTTCACTCAGTGGAACTATTGCGGTGACATGAAGGCAAAGGGCGAAAGCGGCAGCATCTTCAACCCTGTAATGCGTGAGCCAATCCAGGGACTTGGACGTCCTTGGACTCGTATGGCTCCTATCCCTGATGCCCTCAAGAAATTTACCGACAAGGATCTTGACTCTCGCTGGGATGCAACATTCACTACTCAGTATCGTTGCAACTTCAACAAGGGTGGCAAGTCTGATGCCTTCGTATATGGAGCCAACGACTCTCACATCAAGAAGGGCGAAACATTCCTCCGCTTCCTTGGTGAGGATGATCCAAATGTAGTATATGCACAGGGCAATGGAAGCATCAATGCAGGTACACTTGAAGGACATCCAGAATTCGTGATCAACATCAGCGACATCAGCCGTCAGTCATACCCAGGCGTATGGAAGACTACCGACGTTCGTACCGACCGTGACATGGAGAATGAGCTTGGTACACCTAATGCAGGTTCTATCCGCCCATTCGTCATTGCCAAGTTCTCTGAGCTCTACCTTATCGCTGCCGAAGCAGCTGTCAAGCTCAACGACCAGGTTTCTGCCAAGGAGATGGTCAACGTGATCCGTGCACGTGCAGGTAAGTGGACTTACAGTGTCAACGACAACTGCCCAAAGGTTGAGGATCACAGTGCTGAGCTCGTAGCCAAGACTCCTGAGACCATCACCATCGACTTCATACTTGAGGAGCGTCTTCGTGAGTTCTGGGGCGAGGGTTACCGCTGGTTCGACCTCGTTCGTACACAGACATGGGAGAAGATGGCAGGCGTTTATCACATTGCCGATGGTCTTGGCCGTCAGGCTGTCGAGAAGAAGCGCGACATCCAGAAGCACTATTACCTTCGTCCAATCCCACAGGGACAGCTCGATGCCCTTGAGATGGATGATGCAGAAAAGAAGGCTTATCAGAACCCTGGATACAATTAATTAGGATACTCAGTTAGTTTTTATAAGTTATTATTGGTGGAAGAGGCGAGTCTATTTGAATAGGCTCGCCTTTCTATTTGTCGATGCTTGGTCGATAAACAGAGGATTTGGTCGAAAAAAACACAGGGTTTCGTCGAAACTCTTTTTTCTATTTTCTATAATAGCCGTTACTTTGCAACGAAAATCATCGGGAACGATAGATATACGACCCGCTGGTTGGATCTATTACATTGTAAATAATTAATAACAATAGAAAATATGAAAAAGTCAATCATCCTCAGTCTTGTGTTCATGCTCATCGCATGTTTCAGTTCGTTGGCAGCTATCAAGGTCAACGGCATAGTTGTCGATTCTCTCTCTCTCGAACCAGAGCCAATGGTCACCATCCGCATTATGCAGCAGGGCAATGAAACGCCTGTTGCCTTGGGAACGACCGACGACAATGGCGTGTTCTCGATCGAGTTGAAAGGCAAAGGACAGTTCACATTGATGATCACAGCCATCGGTCGCAACACCCTCACACGTGACTTCACTGTCACTTCGACCAAGAGCGACATCAACCTCGGCACACTGAAGCTTGCAGAATCGGCAGAGGCTCTCGAAGATGTAGTGATTGCAGTGCAGCGCCCGATAGTCAAGATGGAGGGCGACAAGATTGCCTATAGCGTGAAAGACGATCCCGACTCAAAGACCAACACCGTGCTCGAGATGCTCCGCAAGGTGCCAATGGTGACAGTCGATGGCGAAGACAACATCCAGGTCAATGGCAGCAGCAGCTTCCAGATATATATGAACGGCAAGCCAAGCGCAATGCTCAGCGGCAATCCAAAGGAGACTCTGAAGGCAATACCTGCCTCTATAGTCAAGAACATCGAGGTACTCACCAATCCAGGCGCAAAGTATGATGCCGAAGGAGTGGGTGGCATTCTCAACATCATCACCGACCAGCAGGAAGGTATGACTGGCTATACGGGCAGTGTCTCGGCTCAGTTTGGCAACCGCATGAATGGCGGTGATGCTTATGTCATGGTTCAGAAGGACAAGCTCACTCTCTCGGCCAACGTGCATGAGGGTTACATGAAGACTCCAAAGGTGGAAGCAACAATGTCGCGCGACCAGCTTGACAACAACCAGCATATCGACAATGAGATAGAACTTACAGGCGGCTCCAACACCCTCTTCTCGACTGTCGATGCTACATACGCCTTTGACGACAAGAACACGATGTCGGCAACGGTCAATGTGATGGATATTCGCTCAAAGAACGACATGGACTTCACCACCGACATTACCTTGGGTGGCAAGCCTCTGACAAGCTACTCGCAGGTCAACAACAACAAGACCACGATGACTTCGGTCAATGCAAGTGTCGATTATTCTCATATCTTTGGCGATAACCCACAACATAACATCACTATGGCTTATCGCGTGAGCACCCAGCCTCGCACCAACGACTCGAAGACCGAATACAGCATTGACGGAATGCCCGATTACAATCAGACCGACAAGAACAACATGCTCGAGAATACGGTTCAGCTCGACTATGCCAAGCCTATCGATGAGCACAACACCATCGAATTGGGTGGCAAGTATGTCTGGCGCAACAGCACAAGCCGTTCGGACCTGCTCGACTATGAGCACAAGAGCAGCATCGGAGCTCTCTATGGCGTCTATGGCTTCAGCTACGACAAATACTCGGTCAAGGGAGGTATCCGCTATGAGCACACTTCGCTCGATGTGGCATACAAGAAAGGCAATGGCGATGACTTCAGTCTCGACTACGACAACTTCGTGCCAAACCTGACCCTATCCTACTCGCCTACTCCAACCCAGAACGTCAGCCTCGGCTACAATATGCGCATCAGTCGCCCTGGCATCTCGGTGCTCAACCCTTACCGCAACACCCAGGATATCAACAATGTGAGCTATGGTAATCCTGAACTCGAGATCGAGAAGGTCAACAACGTGCAGGCAACCTACAACTACTATTCGCTCAAGCTGATGCTCAACGCCACGTTACGCTATTCATATCAGGACAATGGCATCGAGCAGTATTCATACTACGAGGACAACGTGCTCTATTCGACCTACGACAATATCGGCCGTCGCCAGAACACCTCGCTCAGCCTGTTTGCTTCGTGGGCAGTCACTCCAAAGACACGACTTACCTTCAACAGCACCACCTCATATGTCGATCTGTCGGCAGGAGCCTTGGGCTACAAGAACAGCGGCTGGCAAGAGACCTTCATGATTAACCTTCAGCAGAACCTGCCTTGGAATCTGAAGCTCAGCGCGATGTATATGGGCAATACGCCTTCTGCCACTCTCCAGGGCGAGACCTCGGGCATCAACATGCACATGCTCGGTCTGACCAAGACTTGCCTCAACGACCGCCTGACATTCAGTGTCAACACCATCAATATCTTCCATTCGGATATGAAGATGGACAATACGACCGAAGGCAAAGACTTCGTGTCAAAGAACTCTAATTCGGTGAAGATGGCATCGGTGATCGGTTCGGTCACTTACCGCTTCGGTGACCTGAAGATGAAGAAGCAGGAGCGTTCAGAGCTCGACTCTGACCTCATCGAAGCAACCGACTCCAACGACTTCAGCAAGGTTTTCAATTGATCATAATGTAACTATTGTTTTGAATAAATGTGCAAATTCTGGCCTTGCTTGGATGTGACATCCGAGCAAGGGCATTTTTTGACAGTAAATTATGGCTATTTGACAAATTATTCATACATTTGCACAAACTTATGTGAATAGACAAGATGGTTTCTTACAACTCAAATATCATGATTATATGAAAATCGCAGACCGACAGGATATAATGACCTTTCTGATACATCTCTTGGTGTGGATTCCGATGATGGTGGTTCCGGCTGTCATCAGCTATTTCATCGTGCCCACCACAGGCATGGCTTCCTTGCTTCTCAGCCGTGCGCTGGTCATGCTTGGCCCGATGTTTGTCATCTACATGATCACCTACTATCTGAATGTCCCATATCTGCTATTCAGGGGCAAAAAGCTGTGGTTTGCCATTGCTTCGGTTGCGCTGATAGTTGGTGTGAATATCCATCTGGTTTTTGCCGATATGTCCATGATGCCATCGATAGTGCAGATGGGGTTCTACGCATGGCTTGCCACATCCATCTCGACCAATATCCTTGTCATACTTGCTGCTATCGGCATAAGGAGCTTCGTGCGTTCCCACAAGAAACAGATTGAGCTGCAGGAGAAGCTGCGCAAGACTGCCGAGGCGGAGCTTGTGTGGCTCAAGAACCAGCTCAACCCGCATTTCCTCTTCAATTCGCTCAACAACATCTCTTCGCTCACCCAGATCGACCCCGA
>SAMEA3663243__coassemble_261_pt1 | contig 14538 bp, 7 predicted proteins | sample SAMEA3663243__metabat2_high_PE_019 | metagenome-assembled genome bin SAMEA3663243 (sample SAMEA3663243) | pig gut metagenome | biome: pig gut; feature: pig-associated habitat; material: faeces | place: China | collected 2013
CTTCTCGTCGGGCGTGTCGGTGTTCTTGACCTCCTTCTGTGGCTGTTCCTCCTGAGCTTTCTTCTGTTCGGGTTTCTTGGCAGATGCGATGGTCATGTCGCCAAAGAAATCGCGGATGCGGTCGTGGTTGCTTACCAAAGCATCGAGCTGGGCAATGAGCACTTCGGCACTGAATGGCTTTGGTAGATAGGCATCGGCACCCTCTTTGTGACCCTGAACGCGCTGTTCGTCGAGCGAGCAAGCCGTAAGCATCAGCACTGGGATATGGCTCGTGCATATCTCGGCCTTCAGGCGGCGGCAGCATTCGAGACCGTCCATCACTGGCATCATCACGTCGCAGATGATGACATTAGGCACGGTCATCATGGCACGACGCAAGCCCTCCTGACCGTTGCTGGCAGTGATGACCTTGTACTTGTCGGCAAGCAGGGTGCGCATCATCTCGCGCACGTCAGCATTGTCGTCGATAACGAGAGCCACTGGAAGTGGTTCGTCTTCGGCAATCTCTTCACATTGCTCCACCTCGCCCAATTCGGCTTGCACCTGCTGGGCAGAGATGTTGACATCGGCAGAGTCGGGTATGGCAGCCGCCTCGCTGACAGGGAGCGTGATGGTAAAGACTGCACCTGTGCCTTCTGCCAAGTTACTGGCTACAATGGTACCGCCATGCAACTCGATAAAGCTCTTGACCACTGCAAGACCTATGCCCGAACCCTCATAATTGACCGAATCTATCTGGTAGAAGTTGTCGAAGATGTGGTTGATATGTTCGACCTGAAGGCCTCTGCCCGAATCGGCAATCGACATGACGATGTTGCCGCCATCGCGCCTTAGAGTTATCCTGATTGAGCCGTTTTCGGGCGTGAACTTGAACGCATTGCCCATGATGTTGAAGAAGACGCGTTCGATCTTCTGCACATCGACCTGAGTCACGAACGACTGGTCGGCAAGCACAGGGTCGTTGTTGCAGTTGATACTCAGCTTGATATGCTTGTTGAGGGCAAGGCCATTGAACGACTCGAGCCAGTTGCGAACGGCATTGGCGAGGTCGATTGTCTGGAGGTTGAGTGTGAGTTTGCCGCTTTCGTATTTGCGGAAGTCGAGTATCTGGTTGATGAGGCGCAGCAGCACCTGCACGTTCTTGTTGGCCAAGCCTAAGAGCTGACGTTGCTGAGGACTGAAACCTTCAGTCTCCTGCAGTTTCTCGATAGGGGCGGAGATGAGGGTGAGCGGAGTGCGGAAGTCGTGGCTCACGTTGGTAAAGAACATCAGCTTGGCGCGAGTTGCTTCCTCAAGCTGCCGGGTCACTTTCTTCAGTTCTCTGTTTCGCTCTTCCAGTATTGTTCGATGCTGTGCAAGACGCGCGTTCATGCGCACCTTCATATTGTAGTTGCGATAGAGCACGGCAATGATGACAAGCACCATTATAAATAATATCAATAATGTATATAGGAGGGTGCGCTCCAGGTTGTGCTGATGCCAGAATTCATCGACCTTGCCTTTGAGCATCTTGATTGTCTCGACCTCATGTTCGGTTTCCTGAGCCATCAGATCCATAGCTTCAGCACTCTGACGGTTGATCACGGCCGAGGGCAGTATCTGCTGACGTTCGTAAGGCTCGCCTTCAAGAATGTTCATTGCCAGACGTATGATCTTGTCGCCACCCGAAGAGTAGAGGAACGAAGCCTCTAATCGACCGTCGATGATGGCATCTATGCCGTTGCCTTCGCCAGTCATGGCATCGACACCCAAGAAGCGGATCTTGTTGTTTTCTCTTCCGAAGTAGCGGTCGGCAGCAGCGCGTGCTCCCATTGCCATCTGGTCGTTTTGAGCCACAACCATATCCACCACAACGCCAGCATGGAGCAGCGAATCCATGATGTGATCGGCAATGCTCCATTGCCAATCGGCATTGATTGACTCGACGATTTCAAAGTTGGGCATTGTGCCTATCATTTTAGAGAATGTCTCGTGGCGCTGGATGGCAGGAGAGGCGTTAGGCAAGCCTTTCAGCTCCAATATCTTGCCACCGTTGGGCATGTTGGCGATGACGTAATCGCCCATCAATCGGCTCACTTGCCTGTTGTCGCCCGCAATGAAAGCTGTGTAGTCGTCGCCATTGACGCTTCGGTCGGCTACGATGACGGGTATGCCAGAGTTGTAAGCCTTCGACACGACGTTTGTGAGGGCGTCGGCAACATTGGGCGAAACGATGATCAGATCGACACCCTTGCTGATGAATTCCTCGATGTCGGCGCATTGACGTGCATTGTCATACTCCGAGTTGCGAAACTCCAAGGTGATGTTGGTGTGGAAAAGTTGTTCGCGTCGCATTTCCTCGTTCATCTTCTGTCGCCAAGCGTCATCGCAAGGCTGAGAAATGCCGATGACAAACTGCTTCTTTTCCTGCATAGAGCAAGAAGACAGGAGAGAAAGCGAGGCAGTTGCCAGTATCGACAACAAGAGGAGAGATATTGAAATAGGAGTTTTCACTGTTTCAGTAAGTTATATTTGCCACAAATGTATTGATATTTTTCCAAAATATTACATTTTATGCGAAATTTTGTGTCAAAAACGTGCAAAATCTTTCTTAATTGTGCAAAACAACGCCGATGCAACAAATTTTTTATACAATGAATGTTTTGTTATATCGCCTTTGGAAATAAAGCCATACCTTTGCACCAGAATCAAGATGATCTATTACATATAGTTAGATTAATGGTAATGTGACAATCACTTTTGTTATCATGAATTGAATGATGTGTATTGTGTGTTTAAGCAAAAAGGAATGGCGTGAGTCATTCCTTTATTGTTTTTGTACGAAGAAAGCATAAAAAAGCATCAATACTGCATAAAAAGCACAAAAAAAGGAAGAAAAATGTGCGACCAAATAAATAAATGCCTATCTTTGCATTGCAAATACTGTGATTAATTAATTCTGAATATACGATGGTTGAAGAGATAACGCCAAAGAAACATGCTTCATTCATTGCCGCATTAGGCAATGTCTTCTCGTATATGTATATTCTTGATTTGGGAAAGAAGACATTGCAAAAGGTAATATCAGAGAACACATTAAGCCGAAAAACAATCAGGATTGAGCGGATTCCGGAATCGTATCTCGTCTTCTTGGGCAAATTGGTGGCCGAAAAACATCGATCGATAGTAATGTCGTTTCTTGACATCAACACGATAACGGCCCGACTTGCACAACAGACAATCATCTCGGAGGCATATCAAACCATCGATGGACGATGGATGAGGTGCAGCATCGTGCCATACGAATTCGACAGCAGCAATCAGCTGTCATCGGTGATCATTGCAGTGAGAGTGGTGACCAACGAGATGAGCGCCATGCAGATGCGCGACAATGTCATCCAGGCTTTGTCGATGCCATTCGAGGGAGCATACAGCATCAATGCGACGACAGGCGAGGCAGTGTGCTATCGCATGGCCAATTATATCTCGAACCGCTATGGCAGGACATTCGTGGTCAGCAAGTACGAGAAAAGCATAAAGCTGTATATCGACAACGATGTGTTTGAGGACGACCGCTATCTGTTTGATGACGTTGCCAAAATCAGCGGCGTGAAGGAGCTGCTCAAAGACAGAGTCAACTACGAGTTCAACTATAGGGTATATAAGGATGGCAAGATATGCTTCTATCGTTGTGTCTTGGTGAGAATGAGACCCGACAATTTCGACTTTGTGATCGGCTTTAAGAACATTGACGACGAGACACGTCGCGACATTCAGAGAAACGAAGAACTCGAACGTCAGCGAGCCATCATCGAAGGATTGGGTGCCGACTGCTTCTCGGTGTTGCTGGTGGATTTGGATCACGACTCAGTCAATGTGTTTCGCGCTATTGGCAAAGATGGTGAGTATCTTGCCGCCATGTGCAGCGAATGTGGCAACAGCTGGACGCAACTCGTCGAACGCTACAACGACAGCATCGTGACAGCCGAAAGCACAACCGAATTCCTGTATAAGCTTTCAATCGACTATATGAAGTCGCATCAGGACAGTGATTATACATTCGTCTATCAATCATTGCGCGAAGACCGAGGCATCACATATTATCAGGCACGCATCTCGTTTGTCAAAGAGGCCAATGGCAAGCCTGTCGTGGTGATGAGCACCCGCAACGTCGATGACTTGGTGAAGAAAGAACGTGAGCACGAACGACTGCTGCAAGAGGTAAAAATCGCAAAATCGGAAACCGAGAATAAGGCAAAGACCGATTTCCTCTTCAACATGTCGCACGACATTCGTACCCCGATGAATGCCATCATGGGCTTCACCGAACTCATGCGCAAGAACATCGACAACAAAGCCAAGCTGCTCGATTATCTCGACAAGATCGACTCGTCGAACAAGTTCCTGCTTTCGCTCATCAACAATGTGCTCGACATGGCTCGCATCGAGAGTGGCAAGGAGTCGCTCGACGAAACCACTGTCGATTCTGAGGAATTCTGCCATTCGCTCTTCGACCTGTTCAGCTCGCAGATGCAAGAGAAGAACGTGACATTCGTACACAAGCTCGACATCAAGAGCAAGCGCATCATCGGCGACCCGACAAAACTGAGACAGATCGTGGTGAATGTGCTCAGCAATGCCCTCAAATATACGCCGTCGGGAGGACAAGTCACCATGACAATCACCGAAATGCCATCGGAACGGCCACAGAGCGTCGTCCACAAGATTGTGATCGAGGACACAGGCATCGGTATGTCAAAGCAGTTCCTGCCACATCTCTTCGACGAGTTCTCGCGCGAACGCACCTCTACGATCAGCAAGATACAGGGTACAGGACTCGGCATGCCTATCGTCAAGCGTCTGGTGATGCTGATGAATGGCACTATCGAAGTAGAAAGCAAGTTGGGAAAGGGCACACGATTCACCATCACCATACCATTCCGCATCTCGACAGAGAAACATACGGTGGGCGAAGTCACGCCAGAACAAATATCAAGGGAACTGTCGGGCAAGCGCATCCTGTTGGCCGAAGACAACGACCTGAATGCCGAGATAGCTTGCTCAATTCTGCAGGAAGAGGGATTCGTGGTGGATAGAGCCGAGGATGGCATCGTATGCGTGGATATGCTCAGCAAGTCGGCTCCTGGCTATTATGACCTGATTCTGATGGATATACAGATGCCAAACATGAATGGCTACAAGGCAACACGTGTGATACGTAATCTTGAAGACCCTGTCAAGGCCAATATACCTATTGTGGCAATGACAGCCAATGCGTTTGAGGAGGATAAGAAGAATGCTCTCAATGCAGGCATGAACGCCCATCTGGCAAAGCCTATCGACCTCGCTTCGCTCAATCACACGTTGCTCACTATTATGTCGTGAGCCCTCAGCATTGGCTATATTCCTTCAAGCCCACCTTGATGCTATCGACAAATGAGCGTGACACGGGGACGATCAGTTCGTTGACATCGAGCAGGAGCGAGAGCCCTGCACTCGTGGTAACGGCGTATTTGACGTGTGAGAGGTTGACCATGAAAGCACGGTGGCAACGCACGATATTGGTGAATGGCAGCAATTGCTGATCGACAACCTTCATTGTCGAACGTATCGACTTGGTCTTGAGCTTGCCATCGTTGATATAGGCAATATAGAGATTGTTGCTCTCGACAGTGATGTAGAGTAAATCGACAGGGCGCACTGTGAGCGACTCGTTGGTGGCGCTTTCGATTACGATCGGCTTTTCAGGATCGGCCTTTGGCAACTTCACAGGGATATGTACCAATGCGGCGTTTGGATCCAGTTTCAGCTTATTCTCTTCTTCTTTTTGCTTCTTTGCCATCTCTTCGGCAGCGGCGAGTGCTTCATTCAGTTCGTCCTTCAGCTTGTTCAGAACTCTGCGGTTTCGGCGACTCAGGAATATCATTATGGAAGAAACGACCAGCAACAACGCGAAACTGATGGCAACGACCCACCATAGCTGATGTCTTGTCTTGTCGAGAGTGGCTTCAACCTCTTCCTTCTCGATGCGAATAGGTGCAGTCATCACTTTCAGGTTCTGCTGTGCACGTTGCAGAGAGTCCTGGATGTGATTGAAACGACCCATGTAGAAAAGCGAAAGTTCGGTGTCCTTCAGGAGGTCTTTGCTAATGAGGTAGCCAAGCTGAGCTGCATTCTGACGTGTCACAGGATTGGCACTGCTGAAATCATTCTCGACCACCATCATCGCCTTGGCAGCTATATCTTCAATTTGAGAAAGAAGAGCACGGTCGTGGGTCTCCTCATATTCGGCACGCAGCTTCTTGCCGACTTTGCGGTAAGCATCGGCCAGAGTAGAATGTCCGCGTTTTTGACGCGAAGGCTCTTTCGCCTCGACAACATATATGAGGCTATCGGCAATCAGAGCATAATGCAGGGCAGAATCGGCTTTCTGTGCGCGTGAATAGAATGCCGACAGCTTGTCGTTGGCACGCATCATGCCATCTACATTGTTGTGGGCAGTGGCAATGCTGAGCGCCTCGTGAGACAATGCAATCGACTCGCGGTAGCCGTTTTCGAAGTCGTGATTCGCTTCACAGATAGAATCGGAATGCCAGCAATGAGCCATAGCAAGGTTGAGCAGAGCAATCACCTCCTCGCGTGCATCACCAGATTTCTGCGCCTCAAGGCAGTATTTCTGACCCCAATCGAGAGCTTCCTGAAAAGCATGGCGAGAATTCATCTCGGCAGCGATGCGCTGATAGATCTGGGCAGCAAGCTGATGGTTGTCGGTCTTCTCGATTGCCTTGGCGGCAGTGAAATAGCATAAGGCCTTCAACTCCTCGTCACCGATTTTCAGCTGATCGTAGATTGCGCCTTTGAGATAATTGACCTGTGCCTTGCGCAGGTTGCTGTCGCTGTCGTTGAAATAGTGATATGCACGTTCGAGCGACTCGATGTCGAATGTCTTCTCATATCTGGCATATTTGATCCAGTTGTCTATCAGATAGTATCTGGCAATGTTTGCTTCGCTTGAGGTGGGCTTAGGCATCTCGCTGAGCATAGTTGCTGCAGAATCAAGATTGACCATCATCACTTCCTCAACCTTGTCAAGCTGTTCGGATTCAACCTTCGAATCACACGCCACAAAGAAAAGGCTTAATATTAAATAAGGTAAAATAATCTGTTTCATAGGTCCGAAGTTAGCAATAATTATTGAAATTTTCTTAAAAACGAAGCAAAAAACGCATCCATTCGTCACAGAATTTTACCATTCGTCACAGAAACCTGCCATTCGTTGCATTTTTTCTGCCGTTCGTCACAAAAATTTGGCAGTGTTACTTTTTTGTCACAACTTTGCATCGTCAAACAAATGACAGAGATTTTAGACTTATCATAATAATATTGAAATTATGAAAACATTGAGAAGAAGTATTTACGGCCGCTGGATTGGTGGTGTATGCGCTGGAATAGCCGATTATTTGGGTATTGATCCAACGGTGATCCGTCTTATCTGGGCACTATTGTTATTCTGTGGGGGCACAGGTTTGTTGGCTTACGTGATCTGTTGGATAGGCATCCCAGAGGAATCATATACTGACTCAGGATCTGATCGCCGCTTGACATAAAGATATAGATGATTGGGAAGAGGAGAAAAATGCTTTTTACTTTTTTGAATGATGAAACATAATAGGTTTAAGATAAAAGAATTCTCCCAATTGTGTCAGGTCACGGTCAAGACTCTAAGACATTATGAGAAGATTGGGCTTCTTGTGCCCAATGAAGTTGATGCCTGGACGGGCTATCGATACTATGATGTCTCGCAGATGCAGACGTTGCTGAATATAAGACGTCTGAAGATGATGGGTTTCTCGCTCGAAGAGATACTCGACCTCTTTGCCGCAGGATATATTAATCCGTCGCAGGAACTTATCGACGAGAAGATTGCAGCATGTCGCACCGAACTCGACATGTTGCAGCGTCGTCTTCATGACTTGTTGGCAATGCGACAATGGATTGACAAAATCAGCATGATGGATAGATTTGAGATCCAGTCGCTGCCAGAAATCATTGTCGCATATCATCGAGAGGTGATACCGACTTATGATGACCTGGGTCGCCTCTGTTATGAGAAGATAGGTCCCGAAATGATGCGTCTGGGATGTAAGTGTGCGCAACCCGGCTATTGCTTTACGGTCGAATACAACGAGTATCGCCCCACAAATATCGACATAGAATATTGCGAACAAGTCGAAGAGATGATGCCCGAAAGCGACATACTGAAGTTCAAGGTGCTTCCCGCTATTCCCAAAGCCCTATGCATGAAGCATATTGGCCGCTACGACAAGTTCTATGAGAGCTTTGTCGAAGCCTTTCAATATATGGAGCAACATGGCTACAAACTGGCAGGTCAGCCACGTACGAGCTATGTCGATGGAGCGTGGAATCAGGAAGACCCCGACAAATGGTTGTCGGTGATTCAGATTCCTGTTTTATCCTCTTAGAAGGTAAAAAAGAGTTTTTATGAGTGGAAAATGTGTTACCTAATGTTAAATTTTCAGGAATTGATGTGCCTAAATCTTAAAAAATGTTCACAAGCGCTATTTTTTTGAATCAATAAGTGAATTCTAATAAAAGAATTCCAATTTTTTTCGTTACCTTTGCAGCCGTAAATAGCTCTAAATGATAAATTCCTGTGTTATAAGCAGAGTGAATATTCAAGAGTATTGTGTTAATAATAAAATGAAAGATAAATTATTAGTCCCAGATTATTTATTTGAGGTAAGTTGGGAGGTATGTAATAAGGTGGGCGGTATTTATGCCGTGTTGTCAACCAAGGCTGCTACATTGAAGGCTTCTTTGGCTGATAATCTTGTTTTCATTGGTCCTGACATTTGGGATCAACAGCCTTCTCCATTTTTTATTGAGGGTGCAGCTGCGCCACAATTGACCAAGTGGGCTCAGATAGCAAATGCTGAGGGCCTCAAGGTGCGTGTCGGCCGTTGGGATATCCCTGGACAGCCACAAGTGGTGCTCGTTGATTTCCGTCCTTTCTACGCTGTCAAGAATGCCGTATATGCCCAGATGTGGGAGTGGTATGGTGTTGATTCGATGGCTGCATACGGAGATTACGACGAGGGATGCACTTTTGCCTATGCCTCGGCACTTGTTGTTGAGAGTCTGTATAAGCATAATTGTCCTCAGCGCAGCAAGGTGATTGCTCACTTCAATGAATGGACAACCGGTATGGGTGTCCTCTACCTCAAGCGTCAGCTGCCTTCGGTGGCAACTATCTTCACAACTCATGCAACATGCGTGGGTCGTAGCATTTGTGGCAACAATAAGCCACTCTACGACTATCTGACTGGCTATCATGGCGATCAGATGGCCGACGAATTGAATATGCGAAGCAAGCACAGCGTCGAGAAGCGTGCTGCACAGCAAGCCGATTGCTTCACGACGGTGAGTGAGATTACGGCTGCCGAGTGCAATCAGCTGCTCGAGCGTATGCCTCTTGTCACCCCTAACGGCTTTGAGGCAGGATTTGTGCCAAGTGGTGTCGCTTTTTCGCGTGTGCGTCGCGAGAGCCGTGCGGCATTTTCGCGTGTTGTAGAAAGCCTGACAGGAGCCGTTCCCGCCGATGATGCTCTCTTCATAGGAACAGCAGGTCGATGTGAATGGAAGAATAAGGGCCTTGATGTCTTTCTCGACAGCATTAATCGCTTGCGCAACCACACTCCAAATCGCGAGATCGTGGCTTTCATCATGGTTCCTGGCTGGGTAAATGAGGCGCGTGCAGATGTGAAGTCTCGATATATCAGCTCAGCTTCGTTCGAGACCCCTGTAAGCGACCCTGTGTTTACCCATGCGGTTCATAATTACTACGAAGACGTCATTCTGAAGCGTATTCATGAGTTGGGATTCCACAATGACAAGAACGATAAAGTCAAGGTCATCTATATCCCCTGCTATCTGAACGGAGACGACGGGTTGATCAATCGCACATATTATAATATGTTGGCAGGACTTGATCTCACCGTTTATCCATCATACTATGAGCCATGGGGTTATACGCCAATGGAAAGTTGCGCATTCGGAGTGCCAACCGTAACTACAAGTCTCTCTGGCTTCGGTATGTGGAGCAAGTCGATCGGTCGTGGCAATGAAATCTCGGAAGGTGTAGTCGTTGTCGGTCGAAACGACTCAAATTATGAGTCGGTGGTGAACGACATCAGCAATGTGATCTTTGCCTACGCTTCGCAATCGGCTGTTGATGCCAAGCCTGCGCGTCAGGAAGCCAAGAAGATTGCTGCCCGTGCTGCTTGGAAGAACTTCATCAAGTATTACGAGATTGCCTTCGACGAGGCGTTGCGCAACACCGCACAGCGAATTGGAGGCTGATTTTCAGAGATAAGAAATCCAGTGTTAAGCAAATTATAGTAACTAATCTTATATTATTTAATTTATGAAGGTAAAAGTTTGTAATACCAACGCACCTGCATGGCGTGATATTACTGTAAAGTCGAACATGCCTGCAGCCCTCGACGGCTTGTATAAGGTAGCTCACAACCTCTGGTGGGCATGGAACACAGAGGCTCGTAACCTGTTCCGTGAACTCGACCTCGACACTTGGCGAGCAACTGGTCACAACCCTGTAGCCGAACTCAACGCTCTCGGTTTCGACAAGCTCCAGACAATCGCCAACGATCCTGCTCTCATGGCTCGTATCAACAAGGTAGTTGCTGATTTCGAGGCATACATGTCAGAGCCAGTCAACAAGAACCGTGCAAGTGTTGCATACTTCTGCATGGAGTATGGTTTGACTGCTTGCTTGAAGATTTACTCTGGTGGTCTCGGTATCCTTGCCGGTGACTATGTTAAGGAGGCTTCTGATTCAAACGTAGATTTCTGCGCTATCGGTTTCCTCTATCGTTATGGCTATTTCACACAGACACTCTCGGCCGATGGTAGCCAGGAGGCTGTCTATGATGCTCAGAACTTCAACGAGCTCCCTATCGAGCCTGTAATGGAGAATGGTCATCAGATGGTTCTCGAAGTTCCTTATCACGATGGCATCATGGTTTATGCCAACGTATGGCAGGTTAACGTAGGTCGTGTCAAGCTCTACCTCCTCGACACAGATATGGATCGTAACTCTGAGTTCGACCGCTCAATCACTCACCAGCTCTATGGTGGTGACTGGGAGAACCGTATCAAGCAGGAGTATCTCCTTGGTATCGGTGGTGTGCTCCTCCTCAACAAGCTCGGCATCAAGAAGGATGTATATCATGCCAATGAGGGTCACGCTGCATTGATGAACGCTCAGCGTATGGCTGACCTCATCGAGAAGGAAGGTCTCAACTTCGCTCAGGCACTTGAGGTTGTTCGTGCAAGCTCACTCTATACTTGCCACACTCCAGTTCCTGCTGGTCACGACTATTTCGAAGAGGGTCTCTTCAGCAAGTACATGAGCCATTTTGCTGGCAAGCTCGGTATCGACTGGGCAGATCTCATGAACATGGGTCGTGAGAATCCAGGTGAGGGCAAGTTCTCTATGTCGGTATTCGCTCTCAACACTTGCCAGGAGGCTAATGGTGTATCTTGGCTCCACGGTGCTGTGTCACGCAATATGTTCCAGCCAGTCTGGAAGGGCTATGCTCCAGATGAGCTCCACGTAGGTTATGTTACCAATGGTGTTCACCACCCATCATGGGCAGCTTCTGAATGGAAGGCCTTCTATACTAAGCTCTTCGGTGCTGATTACTATAAGTCACAGACAGATCCTAAGATGTGGGAGAAGATCTATGAGGCAGATGATTCTGAAATCTGGGAGATCCGTAAGACTCTCAAGGCTAAGCTCTTCGACTATATCAAGGAAGAGGTTACTCTCAACCTCAAGAAGAAGCAGGAGAACCCTGCAAAGATCATCCAGACCATCAATGGTCTCAATCCTAATGCGTTGACTATCGGCTTCGCTCGTCGTTTCGCAACTTACAAGCGTGCTCACCTGCTCTTTACCGATCTCGACCGTCTTGCCAAGATTGTCAACAACCCAGATCGTCCAGTACAGTTCATCTTCGCAGGTAAGGCTCACCCAGCCGATGGCGGTGGTCAGGGTCTCATCCGTCGTATCGTAGAGATCAGCCGTATGCCACAGTTCATGGGTAAGGTTGTCTTCGTCGAGAACTATGACATGGATGTTGCCAAGCGCCTCGTTTCAGGTGTTGATATCTGGATGAATACTCCAACTCGTCCTCTTGAGGCATCTGGTACATCAGGCGAAAAGGCTATCCAGAATGGTGTACTCAACCTCTCTGTCCTCGACGGTTGGTGGTATGAGGGTTACAAGGAGGGCGCAGGTTGGGCTCTTACCGACAAGCGTACATTCCAGAACCAGGCACTTCAGGATCAGCTCGATGCTGAGACTATCTACACAATGCTTGAGACAGAGATCGTGCCTCTCTACTTCGCAAAGAACACTAAGGGTTACAGCCCTGAGTGGGTTAAGGCTATCAAGGACTGTCTCTACAAGATTACTCCTCACTTCACTATGAAGCGTCAGCTCGACGATTACTATGATCGCTTCTATCAGAAGGAAGGCGTTCGTGGTGCTAGGATGAATGCCAACAACTACCAGCTCGCTAAGGAACTTGCAGCATGGAAGGAGAAGGTGGTTGAGTCTTGGGATTCTGTTGAGATCAAGGATGTCAACATCCCTGCTGATCTTCAGGGTATTCCTGAGGTTGGTCAGACTTACACAGTCACAGTTACTGTTGATGGTAAGAACATCTCTGACAGCCTTGGTATTGACTTCGTAATCACTAAGAATACAGATGGTCAACAGAACGAGTACCGTGCATTCGAGATGGAAGTCATCAAGCGTGAGGGCACTCTCGTTACATTCGCTGTTACTGATACTATCAAGTATAGCGGTGCATTCAAGTACGGCTTCCGTATGTTCCCTAAGAATGAGGAGCTTCCACACCGTATGGACTTCGCTTACACTCGTTGGTTCTAATAGGATTCAGAATTCAACAAACATAATTGCGGGAGGTAGTTTCTACTTCCCGCTTTTTGTATATTTGACTGTATGAAATGGCCTTTATGGCAGAAAAACCTCTAATAATTTTGAGGTTTCAAGATAAATGCTTATCTTTGCACGCTTATTATGCATCATTGTGCAGAGATAAGCGTTTTTTGTGTTGAAAAAACTAATAAACAGAAAAATATGAATTTCAATTTTGTTAAGGAACTCGAATGGCGCGGCATGATCCATCAGGTAATGCCAGGCACCGAAGAGCAACTTCAGAAAGAGATGACTGCCGCATACCTTGGCATCGACCCTACTGCCGACAGTCTTCATATCGGACACCTTGTTGGTGTAATGATGCTCCGTCATTTCCAGCGTGCTGGCCATAAGCCTTTTGCCCTCATCGGAGGAGCTACAGGTATGATTGGCGATCCATCAGGAAAGTCAAAGGAGCGCGTGTTGATTGACGAGGATAAGCTTCGTCATAATCAGGAGTGCTTGCGCAAGCAGCTTGCCAAGTTCCTGGATTTTGACAGTGATGCCCCCAATGCAGCTGTGCTTGTCAACAACTATGACTGGATGAAGGAATTCACTTTCCTCGATTTCATCCGTAATGTCGGCAAACTCATCACTGTCAACTACATGATGTCGAAGGATTCGGTAAAACGCCGTCTTTCGGGTGAGAATGGTGCCGATGGCATGTCGTTTACCGAGTTCACATATCAGCTCCTTCAGGGTTATGACTTCCTTTATCTCAACGAGCATCACAACTGTAAGCTTCAGCTTGGTGGCGCCGATCAGTGGGGTAACATCACTACCGGCACCGAGCTCATCCGCAAGGTGACAGGCAATGAGGCATACGCACTGACTTGTCCTCTCATCACAAAGGCCGATGGCAAGAAGTTCGGCAAGACAGAGAGCGGCAATGTTTGGCTCGATCCAAAACGCACATCTCCATATAAGTTCTATCAGTTCTGGCTCAATGTGACCGACGAGGATGCAGCTCGTTATATCCGTATCTTCACCTCTCTGTCACGTGAGGAGATCGAGGCTCTTGAGAAGGAACAGGCAGAGGCTCCACATCTCCGTCCACTCCAGAAGCGTCTTGCCAAGGAGATCACTGTGCTTGTACACAGCGAAGCCGATTATGAGACAGCCGTTGCTGCTACCAACATGCTTTTCGGCAATGCCGACCCTGAGGCACTCAAGGCACTCGACGAGACAACACTCCTTCAGGTGTTCGAGGCAGTTCCTTCATTCGAGCTTTCAGCCGAGATCTTCGGCCAAGGCATGAAGGCTGTTGATCTTGCCACCGAGTGCATCCCTTCTTCTGAAACTCAGGATGTCAAGACAATATTTGGCTCAAAGGGCGAGATGCGAAAACTCGTTCAGGGCGGTGGCGTCAGTGTCAACAAGTCAAAGCTCGGAGCTTTCGATCAGTTGTTCACCAACGACGATCTCCTTCAGGGTAAATATCTTATCCTTCAGAAGGGCAAGAAGAACTACTTCCTTATCACAGTGAAGTAAAAATGTCTGGAGGGCTGTGTCAA
>SAMEA3663243__coassemble_289_pt1 | contig 13886 bp, 12 predicted proteins | sample SAMEA3663243__metabat2_high_PE_019 | metagenome-assembled genome bin SAMEA3663243 (sample SAMEA3663243) | pig gut metagenome | biome: pig gut; feature: pig-associated habitat; material: faeces | place: China | collected 2013
TGATTCATACAAGGCTGGCCGTCCCCCTAAGGGGAATAGCAAGCGTTCGTTCAAACTCACTGTCTCGTTCAATGAGGACGAGCTTTTGATGATGCGTCACAAGGCCAGGAAAACAGGAATGACACCTGCGGCATATTGCCGAAGAGCTGCCGTCAGGAAGCAGATTGCCGAGGCCCTCTCGGAGGAAGACAGAAAGCTGTTGCACTCCCTGTGGAATATCGGCAACAATCTCAATCAGCTGGTGCACAACCTGCACGCCTTCGGCAGAACAGCCCAGGAAAGGGAACTCAGGCAGATGTCCCGTGAGTTCTCGCAGGTACTGGCATATTTCAGGGAGGTGCGTGATGGTAGGTAAGATAATCAAGGGCAGCTCGTCAGGGCAATGTGCGGGCTATTGCCTCAATCACGACAATGCGGAAATCCTCTGCTGGCAGGGCCTGGACATTGACTTCATCCAGGCGGAGACATTGGCCTCAAGTGAAGGCAGGGAACGTCTGACGCTTGCGCGAGAGATGGCCCTGAACATCAGCCGTAGTTTTGACGAGCAGGCCTCCCTTAACCCGGCCGTGGATAAACCGGTGGGGCACATCCCTCTGTGCTTCATGAAGGCTGATGCACCCCTGTTGGACAATGAACGTATGCGGCGTATTGCAGAGGAATACCTTCGGCTGATGGAATATGGCGACACCCAGTACATGGTAGTCAGACACGATAACTCCAAGGGCAATCCTCACGTCCACATTTTCTTCAATCGTGTGGACAACAATGGGAAATGCCTCAGTGCCTGGCAGGACTTTCGGCGCAATGCGGAAGTCTGCCGCAAGCTGACTGTCAAGTACGGACTGAATATGGCGAAGAACCGCAGCAACACCATCGTGAACGACCTTCACGGACGTGAGCGTGTGCGGTATCAGATCAGCAACGCAATCGATGCGGCTCTGCCGCATTGCCGGGATTGGAATACGCTCGGCAGAACCCTTCTGCAGCAGGATATCACGATGGAACTGGTCTGCCGCAAAAACGGCGAGATTCAGGGAGTGAAATTCGGAAAGAGAAGCGATTCTGATGGACACTGGTACGAGTTCGGAGGCTCCAAGGTGGGAAGGAAATACAGCTTTGCCAATATCGACAGGGCACTGAAAACAGGGATGAGCCTTGATGAGGCTCAGCAACACAGGGACGAGAGTGAACGCCAGGGGCACAGTGCATCCCATTCGAAAGCCATCTCTGCCGCAATTGATATTCTCACATCCGGCTTCTGCGACACCACACCACAGGTTGATAACGCTGAAAGACGGAGGAAGAAAGAACTTGAAAAGAAGAAACGGGGGATGCACCGTTAAACCATAAAAATTGATTCTTATGAAACAGAAGAATTTTGACTCAGATGTCATTCCTGCGGAACAGGTCGTTCTGCTGGAGAAACACATACTTGAAGAACTCAAGAAGCTTCGCGCAGATTCGGTCGAGGAGATGAAGAATGTCCGCACGGAATCTGAGCGTAAGAGCAAGCTTCTGGCGGAATACCAGGCAACCCCTATGGAGGTCGTTGAGATAGACAGTCTATGGGACATAATTAACCCCGATACCATCGTGAGGAACTTCGATGAGCGCCTGAGACCGCTGAAGGAAAGCGACAAGTCAATGGCTGTGCTTTTGAACAAGATAGACAACCGGACAGTCAGGATAGACAATGGACTTGACAATCAGTATTCCCTGATAGAAGGGCTAGATTCATATATCACCAAACCGTCCCGGAGAAGGCGCTTCTTCGAGTTTGTCTGGAAGAACAGGTACAATGTCATCTACGATGTAGCTGTAGCCTTACTCTCCCTCTTTGCGATACTCTGGACTCTCTACGAATCCCGCTGGTCGGATGACGCCTGGGCCAGGCGTGCGTATGATGCGGCCGTTATTCTGGAATTTAAGGATAAGGAGATTGTCTATCATAGCGTCAGGCAGGACTTTGCCAATGGCAAAGCAAAATCCAACAAGCATCGGATTCGTGAGCTCGAAGCGGAGGTTAAGGAGTTGGAAATGGCTGGCGCGGATGTGGATGATGTGGATGATGGCGGGTCTCATTAGGCTTAAAAAATTATAAGACTTATAGAATTTATAAGATTTATAAAAGTTATAAGTCTTATAGCTGTAAGGGCAACTCGCTTTGGACAATTTATAGTATTCATATGCCCAAATGACGATAAATCAGCATCATATTGTTTTAATTGGGCACAATTTTTCAATAAATTGTGTATATTTGGTGTTCTATTGCAAGCAGTTATCATTGAATCATCATAGTGCTATGGCTCGACCATTCGTCAAATGGGCAGGGGGTAAAGGTAAATTACTTAGTACCCTAAATGATAATTTGCCGGCTGATTTTTATATTCAGCCGGCAGTTACAGAATATGTATTTACAACCAGTTATTACTCAATATTTTGCAAGTAATAAGTCAGAAATATGGTCATAACCTTTAAGGGTGCATTCTAAAAGGCGAAGATTTAACATTTTTATTGTTTCTTAACGCTCAAAGCGTGTCAATAAAGGGTGTTTCTTCTGTTTTCAGTTCTTTTTGCAGTTTGATGTTTCCATCATTCCACGTTTTCGGCACAAAGGTACGACAATTTTCAGGAACGGCAAAAGTACACTCTTATCAATCTATTATTTTGGAGGGAGTGAAATCTGCCACTTGCCCAATTTCTCCCTGTCGAAAATAATAAGACTCTGAAAGATTTGAGAACAGTTTGAATGATAGGTTGTCAAATTTGAACCTTTTATTTATGCAGTTCTTTGTTTCTACTATTTCGTCAGTCGTTTATCTCCGTTGCCGGATGCAGTTTTCAGCCAAAACCTTTTCGTATTCAAAATGAGGTTTGGCTACCTTTGCATCCGAAAACGAAGATAGGCGGCAAACGAAACGGATTGTTTTGTGAAGACTTATATCTACTATTTACTTTATAACACTCTAAGAACAAAAAATGTGCAGCAAATGCTAAAAAATGCTTTCAAAAATGCTGTTTGGATGATATCACAGAGTATTACTACATCACTTTCTCAAATATAAAATACTCATCGTGGCACGCTTCGCCTGTTAGCGAACGGGCGGGGTCGACATGTGCCTTGTTGAAAAACTCTACTATTTTGAATCCACACTTGTTGACGTAGAAGTGGATGTTGCGTTTCTCGAAGTAAGGAGTTATCAGTCGCCACACCTTTGTATCGGGATATAATTTTTCAACCGCTTGCCATATCTGCAGTCCTAACCCTTTGCTATGGTGCTCGGGGTAAATATAGAATAAATCCAACCAGTTACATTGGTCGCTTTTATCTATTTTTATAGCTACTCCGCCAATTTTTTCATCATTTTCATAAACAGCAAAAACTTCACTATCTGGATTGTTTAATGACGATTCAATATCATTGTCATTATCCATTGTTTCACCAAATGTCTCGGCAACAGCAATAGAAAATATGGTTATTGCTTCGTTGCTAAAACTTGAGTATTCTGATTTTTGTAATCGCTTGAATGTTATATTTCCCATAATCTAGATTATTTACCTCCTCCCAAAGCGTGATAGAGGGTGATGATGCTCTGTATCTCGTCGAAGCGGTCTTGTGCTACGGCCTGCTTTGCGGTAAGCAATGTTTGCTGTGCTGTCAATACCTCCAGATAGTTAGCTGATGAGTGTCGCATCAAGAGTTCTGTTTTGCGTACCGCTTCCTGCAAGGTTGCTACTTGAGTGTTGTCAATGTCAAGTTTTCTGCGGGCGGTTTGCAAGGCAGTAAGGGCATCGTTTACCTCCGCACCAGCATTGAGCAGCGATTGTTGAAAGTTGAGCACTGCCACCTCCTGCTCGGCCTTGGCAATCTTTAGATTGGCGATATTGGCACCTCTATTGAACAGTGGCTGCACAAGTGAACCTATGGCATTGAGCAGCCACCCCGCAGGATTGAGTTTTACGCCTCCTGCACCATTTGTCCAACCAAGAGTGCCCGACAGACTGATTGAAGGATAGAAGGAGGCTCTTGCCGCATTGGTAGCATAGAAGGCTTGTGCCAGCTGATACTCTGCCATTCTCACATCGGGACGGTTGGCGAGTAGCTGCAAAGGAACACCCACAGATAACTCCGAAGGAAACTGTTGGTCGGAAAGGTTGCCTCGCTGTAGTATGGATATAGGAGTAGTTGCTAAGAGTGTGCAGAGGACATTCTCGCTCTCCCTGATGCTCTTTTCGATGGATAGGATCTCGCTCTCCAACGCCATACAGTTTGCCTTGGCTTGAAGCACTGCGGCATCGGTTACGCCACCGCCTCCTCGCTTCAAAGACTCAAGCACCCGAACACTCTTTTGCCAACTTTCAAGGGTCTGCTTGCTGATGCGTAACTGCTCATCGAGCATAAGCAATGTGTAATATCCGTTGGCTACGGTTGCTACAAGGTTTGTCTGCACAGCCTGTGCGTATGCCTTACTCGATTTAAGAGCCTCTTGGGCACCACGCTTGGCATTGGTAGTCTTGCCAAAGATGTCTATCTCCCAACTTGCCGAGCCACCAAGTGTGTAGCTCTTCGATGTTGCTCCACCCGAACTACCGACCGTTCCTTCGGCGGTTAATCCGACTGAGGGCAGATAAGATAGACGGGCATTCATCAACACCGCCTCGGCCTGCTCTATACGAAGATATGCAGTGCGAAGGTCGGTGTTACGCACCAATGCTGTATCAATCAACTGCTGCAGATGTCTATCTTGAAACAGCTCACGCCACGACAGCGAAGCGATAGTTGTAGTGTCGGCAGTGATATACTTCTCGCCAAACAGTTTCTTATCGACCTCTGTTGTCTGCGGGAACTTCCGATATATGCTACATCCCGAAAGCATTATCGCAAGGACTATGTATAGAATTGCTCTTTTCATTTCTATTCCGTTTTTGAACTCTCCTTTTGCTGTTTAAGCAGTGCAATCTTATTCATCTCTTCAATAATCATCGGGTCTGCAGACTCCTTGAACACTACAGGTTTGAACTTTTCCTGCAATGTCTGGAACACGACAAATAGTGCTGGTACAATAATGAGCAAGCCGACAGTTCCGATAAGCATACCGCCCACAACACCCGTTCCTATGGTACGACTACCATTGGCACATGCACCCGATGCAAACATTAGTGGCAACATACCGAATATCATTGTCAGTGAGGTCATAAGTATTGGGCGTAGTCGCATCTTGGCAGCGAAGAATGCCGACTGCTTGAGCGACATACCCGCTTCACGACACTGTGTTGCATACTCCGTAAGGAGGATAGCGGTCTTTGCCAACAGACCGATAAGCATTATCAATCCGATTTGCAGATAGATGTTATTCTCGATGCCAAATATCCAGGCAAAGAGGAATGCTCCCGCCAAACCAAACGGCACGCTGAGAATGATTGCCATAGGTATAAATAGGCTTTCGTAGAGTGCCACCATAATCAGATAGACGAAGAATATACAGATAGCAAAGATGATGACCACATTGCTGCTCGATTCATTCTCCTCACGGCTGATACCGCTAAACTCAATACCATATCCTGCTGGGAGCTCTTTGGCGGCAATCTCCTTAATAGCACGGATGGCATCGCCCGAGCTGTTACCTTGTGCCGAACTGCCAGAAACGCCTATGCTGCTAATCATATTGAAGTTGTCAAGCGACTGAGGCATATACTCCCTGGTGATGGTCAAGAACTGGCTTGCAGGGAGCATATCACCCGACTCTGAGCGCACAAAGAGTTTGTCGAGTGACTGCACATTATTGCGGTCATCGGGACGAAGTTGCATTGTTACCTGATAGACCTGATTATAGAGGTTGAAGTTTGAAATGTAGGAGCTACCCAAGAAGGCCGCCAACTCATTGAGCAGAGCCGATGGGGCAACGCCAAACTTCTTGCATCGTGAGAAGTCCACCTCCACCTTATACTGTGGATAGTTGATTTCGTAAGCCGAGTAGGCATCCTCTATCTCTGGGCACTCGGCAAGTCGCTCGATAAAGCGTTGGCTCACATCGAAGAAGGTGTTGATATCGGCACCGTTGTGGTTGAGTATGGAGAACTCAAAGCCTCCACCTCGGCCATAGCCATCAATCATACCAGGTGCCGAGACAAAGCTTTGAGCCTCCGTTACCTCGGCAAGTATGGACTCAATCTTCCCTGCCACACCCCACGAGGAGTGCACATCGCCCTTTCGCTCACTCCACGGGCGAAGCTGTATCTGTATCCCACCCATATTCGAGCCTCCCAAGCCGACTACGCCACCAACAGACTCCACCTCGGGAAGTTGCTGTATGCGGTCTGAGACACGTACAAGCACCTCTTCGGTAGTTGCGGCCGTATATCCAGGAGGTGTGGTGAAGTCCACCATCAGCGAACTCATATCCTCATCGGGGATAAAACCTGTTGGCACTACACGCATCAGACCCACGCTAAGCACAATGGCAACAACGACTAATGATCCTACAAGCCATTTGCGACGGATAAATGCCATAGCAACAGCAGCATAGCGACTCATTAGCGACTTAAATGCTGAGAGGTATGCAGTATGCACTCGGCTTGAAAAACTTCTCTTGTTTTCGCCACGAGGCTTTAAGATAAGGGCACACAACGCTGGGGCAAGGGTGAGTGCTACGATAAGCGAGATGCCTACTGCCACCGCCATTGTCAGACCAAACTGCTGGTAGAATATGCCACTTGTTCCGCTGATAAACGATACAGGGATAAAGATTACCATAAATACCAAGGTCGTGGTGAGCAATGCGGCAGTAAGTCCTCCCATTGCATCGACTGTAGCCTTGTACGCAAACTTATATCCTGCATCGAAACGGGCCTGCACGGCCTCGACCACAACGATAGAGTCATCCACCACCGTACCGATGACCAAGACCAGCGCAAAGAGGGTGAGCATATTCACCGAGAAACCAGCCACCGCCATAAATGCAAATGTACCGATAAGCGACACGACAATGCCCAATGCGGGAATCAGCGTAGCACGAAAATCCTGCACGAAGAGATACACCACGATAAGTACCAACAGAATTGCAAGTAGCAGTGTGATGACCACCTCATGAATAGAGGCAAAGAGGAAATCGTTGGTATTGTCGAAGGTTATGATGCGTATGTCGTTGGGTAGATTCTTCTCCGTCTCGGCAAGGAGTTTGTCAATATCCTGATTGATGCGTGTAGCATTTGACCCCGACACCTGACTGATGCCACCCATCACACCTGCGTGACCATTGATGCGGTTGATATAGGAGTAGTCAGATTGTCCCAACTCCACATCGGCAACATCTTTCAGGCGCAACTCCTCGCCAGTAATCTTTGAAACCAGCACCAAATTCTCAAACTCTGCCACATCCTGCTTACGACCTGTGTAACGCAGCGTGTATTGATATACTCCGTTGCTATTCTCGCCAACAGAGCCGATACTTGCCTCAATGTTCTGCTCCTCCATCAAGGCTGCAATGTCGCTTGGTACAATACCATATCGGCTCATAGCATCGGGTTTGAGCCATATGCGAAGTGCATATTGTCCACCCCACACCTCAACCTTGCCGACGCCCTGAATACGGAGCAGTGCTGGGCGCAGATAGTTGTAGAAGTAGTTACAGAGGAAATTCTCGTCGTATGTACCGTTTGGGCTCTCCAAAGCCAATATGCGCAACTGACCTGGCTGGCGTTTCTCAACGCTCACACCAAATTGTAACACTTGCGCAGGGAGCATAGCCTGTGCCTGTACTACACGGTTTTGCACATTCACGGCTGCCATATCGGGATTAGTACCCTGCTTGAAGTAGATGCTTATAGATGCCAAGCCATTGCTTGCCGATGATGTCATATAGGTCATATTATCGACACCATTGATAGCTTGCTCCAATGGGGCTAACACACTCTTTTGTACAGCCTCGGCACTTGCACCAGGATAGCTTGCCCATACATATATGGTTGGCGGTGCCACATCGGGATACTTCTCAATTGGCAACCTGCTAAGCGATATCAAGCCCAGCGATACAATCATCACGCTGATAACAATAGAGAGCAGCGGACGGTCTATGAAAGTCTTGATTTTCATTCTCTCTACTCTTGTTTTGGTTTAATCTCCATACCCTCTCTTACATAACCAGCACCCTCGCTTATGATAGTATCGCCAACACTTAAGCCATTAACGACAATGTAGTTAAGACCATCGGATAGAGGCTGAACGCTGATAATTGCTGAGTGTGCAACGCCATCAACGACCTTGTAGACATAGGTCTTATTCATAATCTCGTATGTCGCCGTTTGCGGTATGACTATCACATCCTTGTGTGTTTGCAGCGCAATGAGGCGACCAGTGCTTCCTGTCAGCAATATACCATTTGGATTTGGGAATACAGCACGAGCCGACAAAGCTCCCGTACTCTTCTCTACCACACCACTTATGCTCTCCACCTTGCCCTGCAACGAATAGTTATTGCCATTGGCCATCTGGATAGATACAGGAGGGAATGCCTCAGCTACCTTGTCAAATGAGCCTTGCTGCTGCATACGAGAGACCATCTCTCGCTCGGTCAAAGAGAAATAGACATACATCTGCTCTGTGTCTGATACGGTTGTGAGTGGTTGTGGGATAGATGGGCCTACTAATGCCCCTGCACGATAAGGAAGCGTACCCACAATGCCATTGCAAGGACTCTTTACCTCGGTATATGAGAGGTCGTTACGGGCATTTGTCTCCTGAGCTTTTGCCTGTTCCAATCCAGCCTTGGCAATAGCCAATGTGTTATTTGCCATTGCAAGGTCATATTCAGATACTACATTTTCGTTGAAGAGAATGACCTTACTGTTGTAGTCGAGTTGCGCAACATCTACCTGCGCCTGTGCCGCATTGACATTGGCCGTTGCCGTACGCAATGCTGCCTGATAAGGCACCTGATCTATAATAAAGAGTACTTGCCCTTGCTTTACTCGTTCACCCTCCTTGACCAACAACTTTGAGATAGTACCCGACACTTGAGGGTAAAGCTCCACAACCTGTCGTCCCTGTATAGTCGCAGGATAGGATTCGGTTGTCTCGATAGTGCTTCGGTTTACACTAATAACTGGATATTCGACAGGAGCCTCTTTGGGATCCTGATTACCACCGCAAGCCATAAGTAGCACAGCGAGCAACATTAAAGAGTAGTTTCTAAACTGCATATTTTCCTAAATTTATCCATTTTGCCTGCAAAGGTACTTTGTATATTCGGTAGCAGGGGTAAAAGAAATAAGACAAGTATGGTACTTTTCCGAACAAATGCTCTTTAATTAAGATAAAACCGCTAAATTTGCATCGTTATGAGTACATTGAAAGGAAGTAAAATATCAGAAGTGAAGGCTTTCAAGAGTAACTTGAAGACCTCAATTGGTACTCCGATTGAGAATAGTGGTCTTGTACTTATTCTCTGTGTGGAGGGTTGTGCCGTGTTATCGATAAACTTCAAAGAGTATTCATTCCGAAAGGGTGATATTGCTATTATTCCCATAGGAATGACATTGATACCACTTCAGGCATCTTCGCTATTTCAGGCTGAGATTATATGCGTGACGGAGCAACATTGCGAAGAGATGGAGTATAGGATTTCGGATATTCATTTCTGGAATTTTATGATGGGACACCCCATATTGCACCCTACCTCTATCCAATACAATATGTTATGTGGATGGTTTGCTCAGATGCAATGGGCGATGAGTGATAGCTCTTTTTCATTCTATAACGAGACGATATCAAGCGGTATCTTTATCCTCTTTATGATGATATATAGGGAGGTGAAAACGGGTATGCAAGAGCCCGACAAGGAGCCACCTGGCAGCCGTACTATGCAACTGTTTACTGCATTCACAAACCTCGTTACCCGTTACCACAAAAGAGAGCGAGAGGTTGCCTACTATGCCAATATGCTCTCTATCACGCCCGACTACCTGAATAAGGTGTGCAAGATGCACTGGGAAACAACGGCCAAGGAGTATATCGATTGGCAGGTGGTAATGGCTATCAAGAACTATCTCACCTGTACCGACCTTTCAATAAAGTGTATAGCAGCGCAACTAAACTTCGATGACTCATCGTATATGTGCCGCTTCTTCAAAAAGCAGACAGGTTTGTCGCCATTGGAGTATCGAGACAATGAGTCTATATACAGAAATAATAGCCACTGATAAATTATAATGTAGGAAAATTATACATATTCGAAATCGATGAAAAGTGATGTGCTTGTTGATACCTGCTGTTTTGATGAGTATTGGAACGTATTTGTTTAAAGCATGCTCAGTAAGCCCATTGAATACCACACCTTCTTTTAGTGGTTTCCCCAATAGTTTAACAGTCGACTCTGATAAAGGCAATCTCACCTTATTCTGTGTTTTATGAATAATTAGCGTCATATATGCATTCTTTTTGGACCGTAAGTGAAGATTACGCCAATCAAGAGCAAGGATATCGCTTCTTCTAAGACCAGTATATATTGCAAACAGAGTAGGCGACAACACGGCAACAGTCATAAATTGTACGAATGCCGCCACAATCGCAGTTGCGGAAGGAGCCACTGACGTAATATACGTGGGTGGTATTGCGGGTACAAACATTCTTGGAACCATCATGGGCTGCATCAACACGGGTGCTATATCAGGCAATTGTTATGTCGGTGGTGTAGTAGGTCGGAACAGTAATAGTATCGGAATTGTTGTAGCTTGTAGTAACAAGGGGGTAGTAACAGGCTCAGACCGAACAGGCGGTATTATAGGTGCCTACGAAAATTCCTCTAAAGTTTACGGTTCGTGGACCATTACCACCACTGAATCCGATACAACCATTGATGGAATAGGAAATACAAATATAAATCTTACTAACATTGGTTGCTTTAGCGGCGACGCTGCCACTATCAACAGCAAGGTGGAAGATATGAACGCTGCCATTGATGATTATAACGCCTCGGCAGCCGAAGGCAAGACCTGTCCTTACACTTGGCAGGCTGATACCGATGGTTATCCTACGCTGGTAAAGAGCGAATAATCAATTATAGGGCATGCAGCATTGGGTTGCCGTATGCTCACTAACCTCACAAGCCAGGCGGGAGTAAGTGCTCGGCAAGAGTATTAACTTACTCAAAAACACACCAGTCTCACATCGCAGTGATGAGGTGTGAGGTACAAGCAGCCCGCCATTTTCTGACGGGCTGCTATTAGATAAGAAGAGCTTATGAGCAATAACGAAAACAAAAGCATTACACCATCATGCTTTTTAATCTCGCTTTCCGGGTAATTTGTCAATAAAGGCATGCTTCACCATGACATAGGCATGCTGTGGGTCAAACTGATCGGCATCGGCTCGAAGGAGTATATCTGTGTCATCAAGAAATTCGGGGTCTTGAAGTTTCAGTTCCATATTCTGCACAAATTGCTTATAGGTCGGTGCTTTCTCTACCACAAAATCCATATACTTGTTGTAGCCGGTGGACACGAGCGCAATATTCAAGCTCAAGTTCAAGTAGCTTCTATCCAGACAATTACGCATAGGGCAAATATAGAAGTCGCTCGCAGCCTTCCTATTCGTTTTATCATAATTGATGAAGCGCACCATTCAACAGCTAATTCTTACAAAAAATTGTGGGAACTATATCCCAGTGCGAAGAAATTAGGCGTAACGGCGACCCCTTGGCGCATGAATCATCAGGGCTTTGCGAAAATATATGATAAGCTGATCCTTTCAAGGTCCATAAAAGAGTTTATTGAACAAGGTTGGCTTTCACCATATTGTTTTTACTCTATCGGAAGTGGGAGTAAAGTGACACAAGAGATCAATAGTATAAATGAATTCGATATAGAGGGCGATTATAAAATATCTGCACTTGAAAAAACGATTGATCAAAGTGCTATCCGAGCTCAGCTTCTTGATAGCTATTTAAAATTTGCAAAAGGGAAGAAAGGCATTATCTATTCAATAAGCAGAAAACATAGCGACCATATATGTGCAGAATATAAAGCCAAAGGTGTTAATATAGTTCGGATAGATAGCGAAACTCCTAGGGAGGAAAGACGCTTGTATGTTCAAAAATTCCGAAAGGGGCAAATTGATATAATCGTAAATGTTGATATATTTTCAGAAGGCTTTGATTGCCCCGATATTGAATTTATACAGCTTGCTCGACCGACTAAATCACTAGTAAAATATTTACAACAAGTTGGAAGGGGGCTGAGACCAGTTAATGGGAAGGGTAAATGCATTATCCTTGATAATGTTGGCTCATATCTTGAATTTGGACTACCTGACGCTAACCGGGATTGGTATTCCGATTTTATTGGAGAGCAAAATGAATATCCCAAAACATCAGTGCCGTCAAGGGTATCTAACTTTAATATTAAAGAAAAGTCGTTTAGTGAAGGAAATGATGTGATTGGGCTTATTGAGGACGTTGATATAAGCGGCAATCAGACTCAACAGATTTTTGGAGATTGGTCTTCTGATGATGATATATTATTACGCACTTTGGTAGAGGATAGGCAATGTTCTCTTGATATTGTGGCTTCCGTCTTTAAAATGAGTGTCGAGAGTATACAAAAAAGATGTGTTGATTTGTCAATTTCATACGAGGTAAACAACGGGTAATCCCTCGTTTTCCCTCTACTCAACTCCACACAAATTCACTCAAGTTCGAGTCCGAAATCTCCCTAAAAAATGGGGTACAAAATGGGGTACGATTTGAAAAAATGCCTCTCAGATACTCTGAGAGGCATTTTCAGTGGAGATGGGCGGAGTCGAACCGCCGTCCAAACAACGTGCCGGGAGGCTTTCTACACGCTTATCCTGCCTTTGGTTGTCGGCCGCGGAATGCCGGAAGGCGGGCTGTCCGAGGCTTATCCCCTGGGTCTTGACCTGCTTTAAGGGAGTCCGCAGGCGCATCCTTCTTGAATGATACGCCGTGGCCGGAACATAGAAGGCTTAAAGTCCGCGGGATACTCGTCCTGACCGCAGCCTTGGCGGCCGGGATTAAGCTAAGCGACTTGGTCGGTTAGGCAGCGAGTGCGTAGTTGTTATCAGCAACTAAATTGTTGAAGAACCGTTTTGGCGGGCCGGCCCTCCGGGAGCCCGACGTGCTTACCGCTCAGAATCGATGCTGTCAAAACCAGTACATCCCCAAAGCGATTCTGCAAATATACGAATTTTTCTTCTTCACTGATCCCATACCCAGATATATTCATTGCTCTCCTCCGGAATGCCGTCGTACGTGCATCCCACGGCGAACCTGTCGCCGCTGTACGCATAGAACTCCAGGTGCACGCTCCCGTCCACGCCGAAGCTCCCTCTGAATGTGCCCAGGCGCACATCCTCAAGCCTGTGGAATTCTCCGAGCCCGTCCATCTGCATCCCTGCATTTTCTGAATAGGCGCAGTAGCAGAAAGCCCACGAGCCACCGTCCGTTTCTCCGGGAAGATCCCGCACGAGCCCGTCCATCATCGCTTCCGGGACATCCAGGCAGAGCACGGTGCCGGAGGGTACCTCGGAAAGAGGCAAGTCCAGAGGCGTTTCCTCCGAACAGAACACAAAGCCTATTCCGCCATTGCCTCTGTCTCTGAATATGCCGACAGACCTGACCGCGACCGGCATCACGCCGATTGTCACGGTCCCCGAAGCGTTCACATCTCCTTCATCTTTCGAGCATGACGCCAGGCCGCAGATGATGAGCGCGGCGAGGCCGGTAAGAAAAGTTTTCATCGTCATTCATTCAGGTTTCCGCCAAGGTAAGCAAAAAATGGTATCTTTGCACGACATATCCGAAAAAAATGAAGCCTTCTCCCAAGATTTGGGACCCTCTGAGGAAAAAGGAAGTCGCCCTGACTCCCGAAGAAAG
>SAMEA3663243__coassemble_294_pt1 | contig 13739 bp, 12 predicted proteins | sample SAMEA3663243__metabat2_high_PE_019 | metagenome-assembled genome bin SAMEA3663243 (sample SAMEA3663243) | pig gut metagenome | biome: pig gut; feature: pig-associated habitat; material: faeces | place: China | collected 2013
CCAGATTCATCAATGCTTCTACTTCCTCTTTCGGGCGGTTCCAGTTCTCGGTTGAGAATGTATATACCGTAACATATTTTACACCAACTTCGTTTGCGGCTTCAAGGGTCTTATGCAATGCAGTGATGCCTTCCTTGTGGCCCAAACTACGATCCAGACCTTTCTGCTTAGCCCAGCGGCCATTGCCATCCATGATGATGGCAATATGCTTTGGGGTCCTTGTCTTGTCAATCTGATCAAGTAAATCTGACATAACTTGTATTAATTAAGATTTTCATTCTTTGTTACAGCTCATGCAACGTTCCTTGAAGTCGAACGTCATGCTCAACACCAAAGAGCCTATCCAATCGGAATTGGCCCATGAGTTGCTGCCAAGAGCATAAGGGTCTGTAATGCCATCTGCTTTGTCTCCGAAAGTGCGGCAAAACAAGCACGTGAGCTGAGCATTCACCCTTGGCGACAATTTCCACTTAGCACCCGCACCTACTTGTAGCGCAAATAATGCTCCAGTGTCTCCATCGCCCGACGAGAAGCCGCCCCCAATGCCAGATGTAAGAAATGGCACAAGATGTTTCTTCTCGCGGTAATCGTTGACCCAGCCATAGTTCCAGAAATGAATCTCCGGACGGATAGAGAGCATCCAGGCTCGATTGTCAAACGACCGGGGATGACTCTCAGGAAAGACATCGTCAAAATCCTTACAGTCACCTTTGATACCAAAGGTTGAGATATCCGCTACAAATGCCCAACGCGGATTGGCATTATATCTTGCAAGAATGCTTATCGCACCTCCAGGCTTATACAATGCCTTGCTTTTATTAATATCACCATACGCCCAGCTCAATCCTCCTCCTACACCGAATTCATACATGTAATCCGGCTCTTGGGCTCTTGTGCTGAAAAAGCACAAAAGCAAAAGGACGAGAACTGTTGTACGGCACATAGTTATTTTATTTTGTCAAAAACAAGCGTCATCAGCTGTCCGCCAAATATATTTGCTTGCTGTTTGCCTTCTGAATCAACACCTCCGAAGAAATACATCCAATAGTTATTTGGGTTCAATATGCCAGACACATGACCCACAGGCATGATTTTCTTTGTGTCGGCATATTTGCTGAACTCTCTCTTGAAAAGCTTCCAGGTCACACCTTTGTTCTCACTGAAGTAAATATCGTTATTGGCGATTCCGCTGGCATTAATACCTGGCCACAAAATCCACAAAGACTTTGGCGCATCTGTATCAAGAGTATATTGTATGATTGCCGGACGAGTCATGGCCGGCATGAAACCCTGCTGGAATTCCGCCCAGGAAAAACCATCACATGACCAAGTGCTTGAGGTCATATCTCCGTTGGCTGTTTCTCCACCTACGATATAGAGACGAGATGTGACATTGCCCGCCTGTGGCTTGGCCTTGTCAGAAAGCGGTTGTGAAAAATTGCGGACAGGGAATCCCTCTGGGCAAAGGTCGCCAATCTCCCAGTTGATGCCATCGAATGTCTTGGCAAAACGATAGGCATCGCCGTCTTTTACGATAGCATGAAGATGTTCATTATAGTTCTTTGTCGCAAATTGAACGCCAAGAATACTGACAAACCGGACAGCACTCTCTGTTGAGTTCCAGTTTATTCCATCTGTCGATGTCATGACCGAGCCGTCTTTTCCTGCGGCATAGAACGTGTTGTTCCAGCTGTAAATCGAAGCAAGCGATGGTGAATCTGTCGAAACAATATCAGTCTCTTCGCTCCACACCTTTGGGTTGTTGATGTCTGCTGTACACACTGTCACAAGTGACGAATCGTATTCCTTGAACCAGAAAAGGCCATCGCCAATAGCAGCAACTGCCTGATCTGCAATCTCTGCAGTGTCCCACAGGTCTTTGGCAACATATTGCCAGCGCACGGTGTCTCCAGCAACTTTGTGGATGTTAATCTTCACAAAATACGATTTCTTATATTGCCCATCCGACGAAACAAGATCGAGACGGGTTGTGGCATAGTCATCAAACGACACATACTGGGTGTCGGCATAATTGACCGTATTGCGGATATTGCCCGATTCATTATACTGTGTGAACACAATGCTCGACAATGCCTTGTATTCAAGACTGATTGTCAAAGAGTCTGGAATGGAACCTACAGGCAGAGAGTCGGCATTAAATATTATACCCGAATTTGGCACTCTTGCCGACAACTGAGGGTCACTTTTGCCATAATTGTCAATGGTGAAAGTATAACTCGAGAGATTTGGGCAGACGTCATCATTATCGGAAACCGAGAACGAAGTGATTGTAGCATTCTGCATGTTGGTATATATGGTCTCCGAGTCGCTACCCCCAAGGCAGCTGACGAGTGACAGACAAAGCGCAAATGCGCAAATTATCAATGTTGATATCTTTGTATATGATGTCATATTCTGTTATATAAAGGCTCAATGCCTATAATTATTGCGGCGCGAAGTTACAAAAAATATCGCAAAGTTTTATTTTTCAAGATGTATAATTTAGATATTTTTAGACTATTTTGCCAAATTGTATATCTTTTTTCATATTTTCAACCTTTTGAAAGCAAAAAAAACATTACATTTGCACATGCAAAACTCTATAGCAAAACTCAAGCAATCACTCTCTTCATTGTATGAAGTGCGTGAGACAAAATCGATTATTGCAATCCTCTTGGAAGAGGTTTGTGGCATATCTAAAGTCGATATGATCATGCACCCCGACATAGTCTTGCCCGACGACAAGACTCAGATTTTGTCAGATTATGCTTCGCGGCTCGCCGAGGGTGTCCCGATGCAGCAGGTTCTGGGTTACGAATATTTCCTCGGGAGGAAGTTCGAGGTTAATCCCAATGTATTAATCCCTCGACCTGAAACAGCCGAACTCGTAAATTGGATTGCCAAAGAAACACCCGCTGGCTCACAAATTCTCGACATTGGCACTGGCAGCGGATGTATTGCCATCTCTTTGGCTGCACTTATCAACAATTCACAAGTCGTTGCATTCGACTTATCAACAGAGGCGTTGGAAACTGCATGTCGCAATGCCGAACGTCTAAACATCAGCAATATAAGCTTCATGCAAAAGGATATCCTCGCGTCGCAAGATGAGCGTTATAAACACCCAGATGTTGATAAGTTTGATGTCATTGTCAGCAATCCTCCTTATGTCATGAACAAAGAGAAGGGCGAGATGTCTCCCAATGTTCTTGACCACGAGCCTCATCTGGCTCTATTCGTGCCCGACGATGACCCGCTGATTTTCTATCGTGCAATAGGACGTTTCGGTCTGAAGAATCTTAAACATGGCGGACATCTCTATTTCGAGATCAATGCGGCCCTCGGAAACGAAACATGTCAGTTGCTCTCTGACCTTGGATATAACAACATTGTTTTACGAAAAGACATAAACGGTAATAACCGAATGATTTCTGCTTTATTATGACACCATTAAGCTACGATAAGGCTCTGAACAAGGCCGCCAATCTTTGTTCTAAATCTGAGAAATCACCAAAAGAAATATACGATAAATTAGTAAGTTGGGGATTGAACTCTCAGATGGCAGAGCAGATTGTTTGCCGTCTGCGCGACGAGAAATACATCGACGAGGAACGTTTCGCTCGCGCTTTTGTCCATGATAAGTTTTTATACGAACATTGGGGACGTGTCAAGATTGCCTACAACCTGCGCAACAAAGGTATTGCCAACCACATAATCGACAACGCTCTCGATGATGTGATTGCCGATGACGATTATCTATCGACACTCTCATCTCTGCTACGCAACAAAATGCGCGACATGGAACGGCCTTTATCACAGAACAATCGTGCCAAACTATATCGCTTCGCGGCTCAACGAGGGTTCGAAAGCGGAGTAGTTTCCATAGCATTAAGAAAAGCAGGAATTAATGGCGAAGAAAATTTGGAATATTGAAGGTAAAAGATTACTTTTGCACCAAAATTTATACTTGAAGACATACATTTTACATTATTTCAAATATTAATACAATGAGAAAAAAACTACTTATCGCCTTAGCAGCAGGTTGCTTTATGGCATTACAAGCTCAAGAAATCGAGCTCCCAACTATGGGTTGGAGTTCGTGGAACACTTTTGCCCTCAACATCAGCGACTCAATCATCATGAATCAAGCTGACGTGATGGCCAACACCCCATTGAAGGATGCGGGTTACAAATACATCAACATCGACGATGGCTATTTCGGAGGACGAGACCCAAAGACAGGACAGCTCCTCATCCATCCTCAGCGTTTTCCGCAAGGTCTGAAGGGTGTTGTTGATCATATTCATGCTCTTGGCTTGAAAGCTGGCATTTATTCAGATGCAGGAGCCAATACCTGCGGCAATTACTATGGTGGCGACGAGATTGCACACGAGGTGGGACTCTATCGTCATGACCAACAAGACTGTGACTTCTTTTTCAAGGAACTCGACTTCGACTTCATCAAGGTCGATTATTGCGGTGCCGATGCTCCTCAGAATCGTCAGCGCTACTGTCTTGACCCACGCGAACGATATACAGCCATCAATGAGGCTATGCAAAAGACTGGCAAGAAAGGTCTTCGCCTAAATGTCTGCCGATGGAACTACCCTGGAACATGGGTTCACGATGTGGCCACTTCTTGGCGCATGAGTGGCGACATCAACTGCTCTTGGCGTTCTGTACGTGACATCATCGACCAGAGCCTCTATCTCTCGGCTTATTGCTACGATGGCCGCTACAACGATATGGATATGCTTGAAGTGGGCCGCACCCTCAGCCCAGAAGAAGATCGCACTCACTTCGGTATGTGGTGCATAATGAGCTCTCCTCTCCTCATTGGTTGCGACATGAGCACCCTCTCTCCCGAAGCCATGGATTTGCTATGCAACAAGGAACTCATCGCCCTCAACCAGGATTCGCTCGCTCTTCAAGCCTATGTTGCCAAATACGATGCTACCGACAGCACATTCGTCTTTGTCAAAGATATAGAGACTCGCGAAGGCACTGCTCGCGCAATAGCTCTCTACAACCCTACCGAGAGCCAGAAATTCATCAGCATCGACTATGCCGACATCCAGCTCGAAGGTGTAACACAAGTACGAGACCTCTACGACCATCGCGACTTGATTGTCACTGGCAAGAAAGCCAAGAAATATGCCAAAGCCAATGCCGAGTTCACTGGTTCTACTCTCACACGCATGGTTCCTGCCCACGGCTGTCGCATCTATAAAGTCACTGCCGACCGCCGCATAGAGCGCTCTCTGTATGAAGCCGAAACAGCCTACCTCAGCAGCTATCAGGAGCTTAACAATCCATATGCTCTGTTCACCGCTACCTACAAGAAAGACAACGACTGCTCTGGTGGAGCCAAGGCTATCCTCATCGGACAGCGTGCAGCCAACGACCTCCAGTGGCGCAATGTCATCAGCCACGAGGGAGGAGACTACGAAATGACCATCCGCTGCAAGTCAAAGGAGGGTGCAAAGTCGCAAATCAGCTGGGGATATCCTGTGACCGAAGGTCAGCATTTCTTTGTAGGAGTCAACGAAGGAACAGGCGAACCAATCTTTGCCAACACTAATGGCGAATGGGGCGAAGTCACTTGCAAAATTCATCTTGAAAAGGGAATCAACACCATACGTCTTTATCACGACCGTGATGAACTTCCCGAAATCGACTGCATGACGATTAAGCCTCTTATCCCTTAAATATGAATGATTTGCAATACCGAAGAGGAATTTCGGTATTGCAAATTTTCTTTCCTTGATTTCTTCCTTTTTTTGCCTTATGTTTGTTTTTTATTAGATTATTAAGTTGTGTGAAATAATAAGGGAAAAAGGCAACTATATTTCGACCAGCTATTGATTTTTTTCAAAAAAAAAGACTTATCTTTGCACTGGAAAAAAAACTACTTGAAATATGAATGAATCTCTTTATTTCTACTCTTTGTTCTTATCATTGCCCTTGATGCTGTTCTTCGGGGTTCACATGCTCGTTGCACGCACTCCCGAAAAGGGGATCTTCCGCAATTTCATCCTCTCACGTCGGCTGATGGGCATAGCCATACTTATTCTTGCTGCCAACTACATGGTGCATCTTTTCGGAGAGATGAGACAGAAAGATGTCAATGCCACCATACTGATGAATCTGTCAACCTATTTCTTGTGCTATTGGCTTTTCAGCTCTGCCATGATGCTTCTGCTCGACAGTAGTTATGTCACTCGCAAGCGATTCTTGCAACACATAGCGATGTGGCTGGCTTTTTCGATATTGTCAAGCTTCACATTACTCTTGCCTTCCAGCGAAAATTATCAGACTTGGTGCATAGGCATTCTTGCCGTCGTCCTTGTGGCATACGGATTATTGCTATCTATCCGTCTGATTAAGTCCTACTACCGAGCCATCCAGTTGTTTGACAACACCCATTCTGACGATATCGGTTCATATATCCGCTGGCTATCCATCTTTACCTACTGGGCTATTGGTTATGGTGTGAGTTGTGGACTCCTCACCTTCCTCCCCAACGAATACGTGTTTATCTGGATATTGTCGTCAATACCTTTCTATATCTATCTCTATTGCTGCTATCAGAATTATCTGCTGTTCTACGAAACGGTAGAGAATGCATTCAGCGAAGATCTGAAACCCGACGAAATCATTTCTACCTGCAACGATTCCGGCGATATCACCCCTTCCTACCATGAGGAAATTTCCGAACGCATCAAAGACTGGATTGATCAACAAGGCTATTGCATACCAGGCATAACTATCAACGACTTGGCCAAACAAATAAAAACCAACCGCACCTACCTCTCAGAATATATAAAAAGCACTTATGGCAAGACTTACCGCGATTGGGTTGCAGATTTGCGCATCGAATATGCCAAACGCTTGATGCATAATCAACCCGAACTGAAAAATCTTGAAATATCAGAATCTTCTGGATTTCTTTCAATAAGTCATTTTATCAGGACATTCAACGACAAGGAAGGGTGTTCCCCTGGTCGTTGGCGCAGCAAGAATCTATGACTTACGGCTGCCCTATGACCATGATATCAGATTCTCCGATGCGGTGTTCAAACCATAGGGCTATTCGTTCTGTATCTTCTTCTATCAACGGTTCTGTTGAGTTGATGAGTGCTACTACCGACTCTTTTACGCTGTCGTTCAGAGCTGTTGTACCTCTTGCCAACGTAAGAGACTTGATGTTTGGGAACAGCACTTGAATCTCTTTTAGCAACTGAGGCGCAAGCTCTTTGACCTCGGTGAAATGACGCAGCTGATGGTCAAGTTCCGATGTCTGCATCTGCTGCTGGGTGATGATGGCCTCGGCATTGTGCAGCTCCTTGCTGTCGGCAAGCAGCATCTGGCGGAATGTCTCAAGGTCTTCATTCTGTGCGCTCTGCACCACATGCATCTCTACTCCCTCAAGGTCATACACAGGCAGATGTTCGCGGGCAATCCTCAGCGATGCCGAATCGACTTCCTGTCCGATCATCACTACGCTGAATGACCTGGCATCATGGTCTATGTGATGCGAAACGATCTGAGTCTTAGGGAAATGCATTTCCTGGTTAATGAATCGTATGACGTGTCGCTCAAAATAGCTCTGCTGCACCATGCCTATGGTCAATATTACGGCAGGGAGCATTGTCACTATTACTATCGAGTAGATAACGCGCTTTACCTTGGTCTCATGCTGATGGTCGATGTAAGCCTTCTTCTCAAATTTCATGATAAAGACAGCTCCTATCAGTGTAGCAAAGGCTATGAAGATTGTGTTGATCACAAAAAGATAGAGAGCTCCTGCTGCGTAAGCCCAATTGGCTGTGGCAAGTCCGAAGCCCACCGTACACAACGGAGGCATCAAGGCGGTGGCAATTGCGACTCCAGGAATCACGTTGCCCGATCTCTGACTGCGGCTGCTCAAGGCGATGATGCCTGCCAGACCTCCACATAGTGCAATCAGCACGTCGTAGATGGTTGGCGACGTGCGGGCAAGCAATTCGCTCTTGGCATCGTCTATTGGTGTGATAAGGAAATAAATAGTGGCTGTGATAATGCTGAATATTGTTGCTACAATGTAGTTGCGCCAACTCCTTCGCAATAGCTCAAAATCATATATTCCTGCTCCCAATCCCATGCCTGTGATAGGACCCATGAGTGGAGAAATAAGCATTGCACCAATGATGACTGCTGCCGAGTTGATGTTCAGTCCAAGCGAAGCCACCAGCACAGCAATAACGAGAATCCATAGTTTGGCTCCACGGAAATCAACTCCTCGCTCGATGTTCTCTATTACTTCCTGCTCACTTGCCGCATCTTCGCCAAAAAGAAACAATTGTTTAATGTAGTTAAGCATAACCGTATATCCTATTTAATAAAAAACCAAACAACCTCATAATCTCACAACCACCAATAGCACATAAAGCACATTGATTAGTCCTGCAGACATCAGCAACTTATTGAATGTTACGCCTTTGGCTTTAGTGACAGCCACAAACAGGCACAGTCCTGGGACTATCACAAGCATTGGCAGATTAAATCCGAAAGCAAGATATGCCATCACTGGCATCAGCAGCACCACTACCAGCATCAGCCCCTCTCCTGCTTTCTTGCCAAAGCGGACAGGCAAGGTGCGTTTGCCTGCAAGTCGGTCGTCGTCCATGTCGCGCAAGTTGTTGATCAGCAACACGCACATCGAGATTAGTCCACATACAGCTCCTGCAAAGAACACCTCCCACGAAAAGCCTCCTGTCTGCAAGAAATATGTCCCCGAAGAGGCTATCACACCATAATATAGAAAGACAAAGATATCGGCAATGCCAAGATACGACAACGAGTGGCTTGTGGCTGTATAGAGCCATGCAAAGAGCAAGGCTGTCACACCGATTGCCAATATCACCCATCCCCCATTAGCTACTAAGTATAGTCCTGAAATGATGCATATTGCCAATGTCACCAAACAAGCTCTGCGCATCTGATTCTCGCTCACCTCCCCTTCTGCCAAGGCTCGCTTGAAACCAGCGCGACCCTTCTTGTCGGTGCCTCTGACGAAGTCGTAGTAGTCGTTTATCAGGTTCGAAAGAATCTGCAACCCCAAGGCGCAGACTATCGTCACCCAAGCTATTGTCCACGACACTACAGTCTCGTTCATGGTGAGCAATGCCACTATCACCGGACAGAGAGACGCGAAAAGCGTCTGCGGACGCACTATCCTGAACCAAAGCAGCACGTTCTTCATACCTACTTATTTTGTTGCAGTATATAGAGTTGTTATTCCGAAAGTCATCGTGCGGAATTTGGCATTTACAAATCCTGCATCGCGAAGATGGGTAATCATCTCTTCTCCCCAGATAAATTGTTTCACGCTATTCAGGAAATACCTATATGCCGAACCATCGTTGCTGATAATCTTGCCGAGCCAAGGCATGATATGAGAGAAGTAGAGGTTGTAGCCCCAGCGTATCACTGGATTCTTGGGATAAGAGAATTCAAGTATCACGAGCTGACCACCCGGCTTCATCACCCTATACATCTCGGAAAGTCCTCGGTCGAGTTCCGAGAAGTTGCGAATGCCGTAGGCACAGGTAACTGCCTCAAACTGACAATCGTCGTAGGGCATATCGAGCGCACTGCCCAACATGAAATCCACCTTGCCTTTCATGCCAGCCTTTGCGACTTTCTCGATGCCGATGTTCATCATCTCCTGACTCAGGTCGATGCCAGTCACATGCTGTGCCTTATTCTTGCGGATTGCTGTCATAGCCACGTCACCCGTGCCAATAGCCACATCGAGCATCGACTTCACAGGCGTCATGCCTCCGATGGCCTCGTTGCGCCACCAGATGTCAATGCCCAACGATGTCACGTGGTTGAACTTGTCGTAGGTCTTGGCAATACCATCAAACAACTTGCCTATATTTGCTTTTTCGTTAAGACTCATCTCTATATCTGTTTTTATGTGCAAAGATATGCAAAATAACTCAATTGCCAAAGAAGAATGTGCTTTTTCCACCAACTCAAATAGACTTTTAGGGGAATTATGGTTGGATTGTGGAATATTATTCGTATATTTGCCCAGCATAACAATCCCAAATTAATAGAATTATGAAACACCTTATCATCACAATGGCATTACTAACCTTCTGTACGATAGTGGATGCACAAGAGCAACTTAACCGAAGAAAAATTCAGCTTGAGGCCTTCCAGACCGACACGCCTATGGTACACGACCCTGTAATGGCGAAAGATGGCGACACATATTTCCTCTTTTGCACAGGCATCGGCATACAACAGATGACATCTCTCGACCGCAAGACTTGGACGGTCTCGCGTCAGCCTGTGATGACTGTCATTCCTGGATGGGCCACCGACTCTGTGCCAGGATTCAGCAATCACGTTTGGGCTCCCGATGTCATCAGATGGCACGACAAGTGGTGGATGGCATACAGCTGCTCTACTTTTGGCAAAAATGGTTCGGCTATTGGACTAATAAGCACTAAATCATTGCATTCTAATATCTGGAAGGACGAGGGCTGTATCGTCACTTCACATACCTATCATCGCAATGCTGATGGCACAGAGAGTGGCGACAACTGGAATGCCATCGATCCTAACTTCATCATCGACGAGAACGACCAGCCTTGGATGGTATGGGGATCGTTCTGGGATGGCATACAGATGGCGCGACTCGACTCCTCAATGCACATTGCAAAAGGCGAGAAACCTCGCACCATTGCACGACGTTACGCCCCCGATTGCACCAATGTAGCAGCCAATCCCACATCTCGTTTTGCAGGAACAAATGCCATAGAAGCACCATTCATCTACCGCCACGACGGATATTATTATCTCTTCGTGTCGTGGGATTACTGCTGTCAAGGTGCCAAGAGCAACTACCGAGTGGCTGTAGGACGCAGCAAGAATGTCTGCGGCCCATATCTTGACCGTGACGGCAAAGATATGCTAATGGGAGGAGGAAACCTATTCCTGGAAGGCGACAAAAAGGAGTGGGAAGCAGCCGGACACTGTTCGGTGTATAATTTCGATGGCGAAGACATCTTCGTTTGTCATGGCTATAGCGTTTCAGCAGGAGGGATGGCACTACTCATACAACGTACCATCTCTTGGACTCCTGATGGATGGCCTATCCTTTGAGTCGTAACCCCATGCAACAAAACAACACACGGGTCTTTCGCCTTGTCTCTGAGTTATTGTAGAAACCAACATAATCAGAGTGGCAAAAGACCCGTGCTTGAAATAGTAAATCTTTTTATAAACAATTAAAACCAAAAGTCGAGCGAAAGGTTACTCTGCATTGAAATAAGCAGAGTAGAGGCCCTTGTTTATGAGCGTGCTGTTGATAATTGTCTGGTACTTGTGGTACTGCTCGGCATTGAGCACGCGGTGAGCTACCTTGAGATTGCGGTTGACCACCTTGGTGATGGTAAGTGGCAGGCGAGAAGTGTCGTCATAGACCATTTCTCCGTTCAAGCTTGCACTAAGCTCGGTACTTGCGGCGCCAAGAGCCTTTGTCTGTGAGTCGTCAAGACCGAGCGTGCGAGCGAGTGCTGCCATATTTATTTCGCGATCGGCAGGCATATCGCTTTTCTCCACATTCCCAACATTAGTGTTAGCACTTACAGTTGTCATCATCATTGTTGCAACCATCATCATAAAAATCTTTTTCATAATAAATAATGTTTTGTGACCGAAGTCAGTTGTTAATAAAATAATTTTTCTCCTATTCCGAATAAGTTTCTCCTATTCGTTGTTTTGTCATTCTTTGTTTGACGATGCAAAGTTGAGGGATTTTTTTCAATGTTCCAAATTTCTGTGATGGATGACATAAAATCTGTGACAAAAGGCTGCTTTTTGTGATGAATGGCGAATTTCCGTGACGAATGGTGATGATTTTTTGGCAAAATACTATGCAAATGATTTTAAAAGAAAATACATCTGAAAAGTAAAAATTGCCTTTCAGATGTATATATCGCGTATTTTTATCAAATTTATTCGTGTCGGCTGAGTCGTTCGAACGCCAGCTGCTCATATTTTGTTCCAGGTCGGCCGTAGTTGGCGTATGGATGAATTGCAATGCCTCCACGTGGCGTGAAGATGCCAGTGACTTCGATATAACGAGGATCCATAAGACGAATCAGGTCTTTCATTATTATATTGACACAGTCTTCATGAAAGTCGCCATGATTGCGGAAACTGAAAAGATAGAGCTTCAGGCTCTTGCTTTCGACCATCTTGACGTCTGGAATATAGCTGATGACAATGTTTGCGAAGTCTGGCTGACCAGTGATAGGACAGAGGCTTGTGAACTCTGGGCAGTTGAATTTGACCCAGTAGTCGTTTTCCTGATGCTTGTTGATGAATGTCTCCAGCACTTCAGGAGCATAATCTTGCTTATAAACAGTCTTCTTGTTGCCAAGGAGAGTGAGAGTTTCTTCTTTAGAACGATCCATTATTTTATAAAAAGGGAGTTAACGGGAGTTGGTAATGGGAGATAACGAAAATTATCGGACAATACGTTTCTTTCCACTTTGAATATACAATTCGCCTCTTGACGGCTGTGTGATAGGCTGACCAGCGATATTGTACATTGCTGAATTTTCTTGACCATCGGAAAGGGTAGGGTCGAGCGACTGCGTGCCATTGCCTTTGGCGAAATCTCGCAGGATGTACAATGCGCCATCGTCATTGCCCGATGTCTTGGTGATTGGCTTATGTTCCTTGGCTTGCCAAACTTCGTCCCACAAGCCTCGGTTGACCCAGCCTTTCAGCACTTCTTTCTGATAGCCATTGCCACATTCCTCAGGGAACCAGTAATACAAGCCATCGACCTGAGACCTGTCAGCCAATGCTGAGATGAGATCACTGACAAACTGATACTGACCAGCGGCATTGTCTGGCCAGATACTTGTCGTATTGTATGTGGCATTTGAAGGGAACCACTGATGATAATAGGCGGTTTCGACTATCTGGACCTGCTTGTCGGGCTGGGTCTCAGCAAGCTTATCGAGGGTAGAGCCTAATGCCTTGAGGTCGCCATGCCAGAAAGGGTAGTAGCTTAGACCAATGATGTCATAATCCACATCGCTGATATAAGCATAGAAATTTGCCGTTTCAGTGGCTTTTCCCGACCTTTCGGTATGAACTATTATCTTTGCACCCGAACAAGCCTCACGCACAGCGTTAGATGCCTTGGTGAGCAATGTAGATAGTCTTTTCCATTGAGCTGAGCGGGCTGACTTGTCCTGAGATGGATAAACCTTGTCATTGCTGTTGCGCAGGAGCATGCCGTAGGTTATCTCGTTGCCGATCTGCACGAAATCAGGAGTGGCTCCACGGGCAACGAGCAGATTCAGGCAATCCTTGGTATATTGATAGACCGAGTCAGCGAGCACATCGTCATTGTCTTTTGTCCAACGTGAAGGAATCTTCTGATATGAAGGGTCAGCCCAAGTGTCGGAGTAATGGAAATCGAGCATGAATGCCATTCCAGCGTCCTTGATGCGCTTGCCTAATTTTGCCACATATTCGATATCCTGACACACTGCCGGATCCTCGCTATTGCCATCATTGGAATGGCCGTCAGGATTGACAAATAGGCGCACGCGAGCCGCATTCCAGCCACAAGTCTCGTGCAGATAGGTGATGAGGTCGTCAATCTTCGTGCCATCATACGACAGATAGACGTCACCAGCTTCCTCATAAGAGGGGAGGAG
>SAMEA3663243__coassemble_326_pt1 | contig 12733 bp, 8 predicted proteins | sample SAMEA3663243__metabat2_high_PE_019 | metagenome-assembled genome bin SAMEA3663243 (sample SAMEA3663243) | pig gut metagenome | biome: pig gut; feature: pig-associated habitat; material: faeces | place: China | collected 2013
TGGTGATTTCGTGAAAGACGATGCGCTTGGTCTTGGACTTGTCTAGACCGAGCACCTCCGACAGGTGCCAGCTGATAGCCTCTCCCTCGCGGTCTTCATCGGATGCCAGCCATACGGTCTCTGCTTTCGCAGCCGCAGACTTAAGTTCCGAAACAAGACTTTTCTTATCGTCAGGGATAACATATATCGGAGAAAAACCATGTTCAATATCAACGCTCATCTCATGATCACGCAAGTCACGGATATGACCGTAGCTTGATGTCACTTTGTAATCCGTTCCAAGGAACTTCTCGATAGTCTTTGCCTTGGCAGGAGACTCAACGATAACAAGATTTCGTGTCATTATGTATATCTTTTCAAATTAATTATTATTGCTCGAACAAATTTAGTCGCAAAAATAAGATAAAAAACCGGATGTTGTATCGACAACACCCGATTTTCTTATTAATAATGTATTTTTTTAAAATAATACATCTTAAATAGGCAAATCTGCTATACAAGTCGTGCAGTTTTCTTGCCATATAGTTAGAATATCCATTTGAAACCACCGTGTATATTGATTTTCTGTGCAGGAACGCCCGCCCACAGCTGATATTCTTTGTTCAGAAGGTTCTTGCCATAGACAAAGATATTCAGATCATTCTTGAGCTGGTAATCGGCTCGGATGCTTAGGTTGAGGATATTCTCAAGGTCAACGTCAGTCTCATACTTCCTTAACGGTTCTCCCGATGATATAACATAGTTTGTGCAATATACCATCTCACGACCAATGCCACCATCAATGCCGAGGTCGAGCGAGAGCTTTGAAGTAGGATTACTAAGGAAGTGAAGGCCGACATTCAGTTTTTCGCCACCAAAGCGTGGGTTGGAGTTGAACTTCACGTTTGCCTTGGTCTTAAAATATTTGCTGTACTCATAATCCATGTAAACCCCAGCCTTGAACTCAAATTCATCGTCCTGGACAAGCTGTGCGAATGTATCTGTCATTTCGGCATCCAGACGGTCGCCTATCAGCGCTGCTTCGATATAAGCTCCATAATGGTACAATCCATTGTCGTTGTTCTCATAGCCGAGAGTGACGTCAAACAGAGTACCCTCTTGTTCATAGTCCCACAAGTTGGAAGCCATAGGCATGACAGAAAGCATATCGTAGAGCGCATAGCGAGATACGCCAGCCTTAGCATTTATATAGAATCGAGACAGGCTCGTTGAGCTAAACCTGCTGTATTCGATTTCAGGCATACAGGTGAAGTAGTTTTCTTCTCCAAACTGCATTCCGAGATTTAGTGCTACTGTGAAACTCTTCTCATCGTCGTCATACCAGCCATATTTTCCGCCAAGTCTGATTGAGTTTTCAGAAGTGCCGAATAGATCCTCAGCATCGCGATAATACTGAATGTCGAGAGAAAGGTCATTGACATCATAGATAACACCTGCACCTAAACGGCCAGCCTTCTGCTTGGAATCTTCATTCAATGAACGAATGTCGTACAAAAAGTCATTTCCATTGTTAAGATCAGGACTGACTATTTCAGCAGGAAATAATTTCATGTTCATCATATTATAATTGCGTCCGCTTGCGCATATATATGCACGCACACGAGATGAGTTGAGGAAGATGTGGTCGTAACCAAACTTGACATCACCAATCATCATGCGGCTTTCCCAAGTGCCGGATGATAGATGTCCCTTCTCTGAGCTTGTCGTGGAAGGGGAAAATACAGCGTATGGCAGGTCAAGATCGCCTTTTGTCGCAAAGCCATTGAGTTCCGCAAAGAAGTCCTTGTATGCCACACCAGCCTTGAGGTCGGCATTCATGTAGTTGCCTGCACTGAATTGAATGAATCCGTTTTGAGGATTATGGGTTGCTACCACTTGTCCAGCAGGCATTTTTCCAATCTCTGTACTTGTTGCAGTTGGAGCAAGCCAGTCGGCATAGCGAGTTGCAGATTTCTTGAATTTGATCTCTTCTTGTTGAGGCTGTTGATCAATTTTGTTGGCATCACGCACAATAGGAGAGAAGTCGCGTTCGACGACCATCGATTGCTGGAGTGTCGAGTCTTTCTGTGCATAAGAAACAGAAGAGACAAACGACAATGAAAATACAAATAGAATATTATATATCTTTTTCATAATCATTCTGATAAGAGGTTTGACAAGCGTTGTTCGATCATCGACTGAATGTCATCATTTTCGGTATAGTTTGACTTCAAGCTCTTCAGATATTCGGTAGCAGTGAATGTGTCTTCATTCTTTACCGATATGTCTGACATCAAGATAATTGCACGAGCAAGCCAATACTGATGAGAGGAGCCTTGCTGGATGAACTCATTAACTGTCTTTAACGAAGCATCAACATTACCCGAGTCGAAGAACCTTTGAGCAAGTAGATATTTTGCTTCAGAACCTGCTTCTGTGCGAGTATCGGCACTACAAGCCTCTAAAAGGTTGGTAGCATCAGTCAACTGGTCTTTTGCAAAATAAGCTTTTGCCGCCATGAGTTGTATCTTCTGAAGGTCTCGAAAATCTATGTTTTCGTTGCTTAGTCGATTATAGATATCGATAACTTTCTGATGCTCACCATTGGCAAGAGCAACTGGCATTTCTGCAAATAGATTATTGGTTGATAAAGTCTTGAGGTCTTGGAGCGCAGAGAGAGCCTCTTCTGTATTTGGATATTTCTCTGCCACCATCTCGTATGTCTTTTGTGCTTTATCAGTTTGACCGATACTATTGTAGGTCATGGCCAATTGAACCGCTGCCTGTGGCGCACAAGGAGATTCGGGATAGTTTTTGATGATGTGGTCAAAAGAATTTATGGCCGCACTATTGTCATTCTGCAACAATGAAGTATTGCCTTTCTCTAACCAAGCATCATCCGAATAATCGCTTTCTGGATAGAGAGCAATGAGTTTATCGAGAGTCTGTTGCTTATGTGCATATTTCTTTTGCAGCCCCATCATGAAAGCCTCCTGATAGAGTGCATACGGAGTGGAGTTGCAATTAGTCTCTGTTACAGTCGAATAATACGACTCAGCTCGAATGAAGTCGCGAGTATAATATGCGCAATCACCCAATCTAACTATTGCATCATAATATGTTTCTGACCCATGTTCTGCTGGAAATGATGTATATCGTTCAAAACATCTTGTAGCATCTTCGAAGTTATGCTGCTTAAAATACACATAACCGAGACTATAGTTACCCACCGCCTTAATATGATTATCGTTTACGACCGAACTCAAGCTAATGAATGTTGTATAGTCGGAAGCTGCATCAGTAAAGGCTTCAAGATGATAACGTGACTCACCTCGCCAGAAATGAGCAAGAGCTTTCACACTCTGGTTGTTGGCAGAAACCGACAAAGCATCTGTAAATCGTTTTTCTGCAGATACATAATCACCATTTACATAATCACTTATGCCACATTCGTATAGAAGACGTTGCTTAGCCTCAAGAATTTTACTATTTGGTTGCTTGATCTTGTTGATAGAAGCAAGTGCAGCACCATAGTTTTTGGTTGTCATATACACTTCACTGAGATATGTGCTGACGTTGTCGGCATATCTGCTGTTTGGGTAAGTATTCAAAAATGACTCAAACAGAGTTACTTCGTCGCCCCATGGAGAATATGAAGTCTCATGAATTAGCACCGCCTTATTGTAGGCAGCGGCTTCCTTCACTTCTGTATCAGCATTAATAGATGCTGCTTGTTCGAAAGCCATTTTCGCTTTGGGCGTTTCACCAGTGAGCATATATGTCTGACCGAGGAGCATATATGCATATTGACAAACCTGATTGTCGTTACTATTGACAGCCATACTCAATGCTTTTTCCGCAAGTTTGTATTCGCCTTTTTCATAAGCAAGAACAGCACAGTTATAAGCACTCACTGAGACAGGATTATCAGTTGCATTGATATATTGCTTATACAGTTCGAGGGCTTGCATATTGTCGCCAATGTTAGCCAGACATTCTGCTTTGATACGAATCACCTCTTCCTTCTGCTCTGGTTTCGTAAAGTTGTCGATGAACCCGGGAGTATTAATCAACTTAAGAGTCTGTTTTATATCTCCTTTGGCATATAACATCTGCATCTTGTAGAAAGGTACCGACGATTTGTATTTTTGTTCATCAGGAAGACTGTTGAAACGAAGTAACGCATCATCATATTTCCCATCTACATAATCGAGATATCCAAGGTAGTAAATTACCTCGTTGTCGTAAACAGGATCGCTGAATTGGCTTATTAAAAGATTGTATTTCTTGCGCAATTCATTATAGTCTGGATCTTCTCCATTCAGTTCGTTGAAGTTTTCGTAAATATATTGTATTGGTTGTTCTGAAGGTCGGAACTGATAAAGCTGTGGCGTAGGCATAGCATAAGAGTAACGTCCAGAAGCCAGAATCTGAGCTCTTTCGAGTTCGAGTATCGCTTGAGAGAGGAATCGTGAACTTGGATGACGATTTATGAAGGTCTCGAGCAGGTCAGTGTTCATATAATCATGATGCACTTTCATGACAGCATCAAGAAATTCTTTCTCTTCATTGACCAACGACTCTGGCAAACTGCCTCGCGTTTGCGCATAAGAAGTGCTACCGACCAATAGAAGTCCGCAAAGTCCTAATAGATTTTTTTTCATATTGTTTTATTTATCTGTATTTTTTGATAGAATTTTTTCTTTAAGATATTTTATTTTGCCAGCTGCCACTTTGTTCTGTTGTGTATATCGCAGTTGTTCTGCGAGTATGCATCCCAATTCATAACTTGCAGCAAGCGCTTCTCGTTCTGTTTTGCTGATAGCTACAGATACCTCTTTCTTTTCACCGATTAGAATTGCTTTCAGGCCTTTATCTTCGCTATGTGATGCAATGAAAGCAAGAGCTCCATTATCTTTCTCTCCCTTGTATGTTACGCTTTCATAACGAATCCCATCGATTATATATTTATAATTAGAACCATCGTTGTATGGAATAGTCGATGTCGTGATAGACGATCCATCAGAAGCAATTAAGCGGAGAGCAGAGTGGTTGATGTTGGAATGTCCTGAATATGTACTGATAAGTTGAGTTATGCCATATTCATCCACAGCAGCATGTATATATGATCGCATGACATTCTTCTCAACTTCTGTGCCTTTAAATATATAACGGCCGAGTTCATCATATTCAGATTTTTCAAATATGAAATACTTCTGTGTCGTTTCGTTAATCTTAGGCATAATATCTTCAATCATTTTTTCTGTCTCTGCGAGTGTGTTTTCCTCGATAGCAAGGTTGATACGATACATAAGGAGTTGTGCTGCCTTACGTGCATCGATACAGTTTTTGAAATGATTGTCGATACTGTCGAGCAGGAGCTTAGCTTCGTTGTAATTACCCTTTTCGTACGATACTTGAGCTTCCACGAGCAGTGCCTTAGCTTTTTCCTTAGAATTGTCGGTACAAGCCAAGAGACAGAATAGTGATAATAGAAATAATCCTTTCTTCATGTTGGTAGTATTTTTTTGCAAGAGATTAATTAACACGTTCCACATGTCTTACTCCCTTGACAGTTTTTATTTTTTTTATCACAGCCGTGAGAGAAGACAAATCACTTACGATAATCGTGAGGTGTCCATTGAATAATCCTGCATTTGAGTCAATGTTGATAGAGCGGAGAAGTGTGTCCTTCTCCTTGTTAATAATAGAAGAGATATTGCTCACAATACCTATGTCATCATGACCGACCACTCTTAGCGTGATGCTGTATTGCGAACCGCTCTTTCCAGACCATTTTGCCTTTACTATTCTATATGGATATTGTTCCTGCAGATTCTTGATATTGATGCAGTCGGCACGATGTATGCGAATGCCGCCTGATACGCTGACAAAACCTACCACATTGTCACCATAAATTGGATGACAACAACCTGCAAGTTTGTACTCAATGCCTTTCAGATCTTTATCAATAACCAAGACATCTGAGCCAGTGTCGCGCGACTGATGCAAAGTGTTGAGCGATAAGTCGAAATCTTCTGCCTTATGTTCGCTGTTGGCAATTCTGGCATCTGTCTGAGCAACATGAGAATGCATATCATCCCATACTTTCAACACATCTTCTACCGAAAGTTCACCTATTGATAGAGCATGATAGAAGTGGGTCTGGTACTTGAATCCCATCTTTACAATGACCTTCGATATGTCGCTTTCGTTGAGATCTATCTTACGATTTTTGAAACGACGCTGAAGCAGTTCTTTTCCTGTCTCTGCTTCGTGGTTTTCAATTTCCTTGATGCCTTGTTTGATGCGGTTACGGGCTTTCGACGTCACAACTATATTCAGCCAGTCTTGTTTAGGAGTCTGCTGCGGGTTGGTGATAATCTCAACCGTATCGCCACTTTTAAGCTGATGGTTGATCTTGACATTTCTGTTGCCAACTTTCGCACCGACACATGTCATTCCGACTCGCGAGTGGATGTGAAAGGCAAAATCGAGCACTGTAGCACCTTTGGGTAGTTGGCGGATTTCTCCATTTGGTGTGAATACGAATATCTCCTCTTGGTAAAGTTCCATTGAGAAATCTTTCTTCAACTCGTTTAGAGAAGTATTGTTCTCAAGTACCTCTCGGATACTTGACATCACAAGGTCTGCAGCTCCTTCGCTCTTTATACCTTTATATTTCCAATGAGCAGCAAGACCCTTTTCTGCCACTTCATCCATGCGCTTGCTTCTAATCTGCACTTCCACCCATCGTTGCTCAGGTCCATAGACTGTGACATGAAGCGATTCGTAGCCATTGGACTTTGGAATAGATATCCAGTCCTTCATTCGCTTTGGGTTAGGCACATACATATCTGTCACGATAGAATAGATCTGCCAGCATTGCAATTTTTCTTTTTCTATCGGAGCATCAATTATTATGCGGATAGCAAAGAGATCATAAATTTTATCGAGCGTCGTATTCTGTGCGTTCAGTTTGTTCAAGATTGACGATATGCTCTTTGTGCGACCCTTTATCGAGAACTTTATGTCGGTTGTAGCCTTGATACGTTGTTCAATAGGTTCGATAAACGATTGAATGTACAATTCACGAGACTTTTTGGTCTGTTGCAACTGACTTGCTATCATATCGAACATCTGACGGTTCTCATACTTGACGCACATATCCTCGAGCTCGCTCTTTATGGAATAAAGACCGAGACGATGAGCAATAGGGGTATAGAGACATTTGCATTCTTCTGTCACATGCTTACGGTAGTCTGTGTCGTTGTTATGATTGAGCATTTTCATCAGCACATATCTGTCGGCAATGAGGCAGATGATTACACGAACATCTTCGGCAAAAGAGATGAGCAGTCGCCTGAAATTTTCGTCTTGAATGCTTCCGTGTTGGGCATAGAGCGACATCACCTTTGACATACAAGATATGAGATGAGAGGCTTCGTCTCCAAAATTGTCGTTGATTTCTGAAATATCGACACAGTTACTGGCAACAAGGGGGTAAAGGATTACAGTAAGAATAGAAGGCTGCTTTAGTCCAACTTTCTCATGAAGCACTCTGCATATCTGTATATTTTTCAGAAGCAGAGAGATACCATGCGAGTCGCGATTGTAGGCCCCTGAATTTATCCCACTTACAACATATTTCCTTGTTAGTCTCCATTCGCTGGTCGTGAACATTGGCCGGACAGATTCGGCAAGATATAAATAATCTTTACGAAACTGTCCCAATTCTTCATTATTGTAGTATTCTTTACTCAATATCTTCATAATTTCGACCTAAACAATATCAAAAATCAATAAATTTGCCACGAAAATACTTTTTTTTTCGATTACTTGATACAACAATAAATAAAAATTACTAATTTTGGGCAATTTTTAATAGATTTTCAGTAAATTTATCCTATAAATATAATATCTATCCCTATGTTTACACAGAAAGACCTTGAATTATTAGCAAAGAAAGGTATTACAGTAGAAAAAGTAGAAAGCCAATTGGAATCGTTTGCCAAAGGTTTTCCTTATCTGAAACTGAAAAGTGCAGCGTCTTATGATTATGGCATTGTCACTATCGATGATGATGCTGCTACTTATTATCAGGATTTATGGACAAAATATCTTGCTGCCAATAAGCAGATCTTAAAGTTTGTACCTGCTTCTGGTGCTGCAAGCCGTATGTTCAAGAACGTCTTCGAATTCGTCAATGCTGAATACAATGACCCAACTACAGACTTTGAGAAGAAGTTCTTCACACAGATTCATGACTTCGCTTTCTTTGAACAGTTAAATGATGTTTGTCTTCAGAATAATGGCAAAGACATTGATGCCCTGATTTCAGAAGGTAACTATAAGGCCGTTGCCAGCAATATGCTAAATGCTGATGGCCTGAACTATGGTAGCCTTCCTAAGGGACTTCTCACTTTCCATCGTGCCGGTGATGCTACTCGCAAAGCTTTTGAAGAGCATCTTGTGGAAGGCGCATTGTACGCTGCAAATGGCGAGGGTAATGTGAATCTGCATTTTACGGTCTCTCCAGAGCATATTGATTTATTCAAACAGCTCGCTTCTGAAAAGACTGCTTTGTATGAGAAACGTTATGGTGTGAAGTATAACATTTCGTTCTCTGTCCAAAAGGCATCGACCGATACTATTGCAGCAGCTATGGACAATACTCCATTCCGTGATGTAGATGGCAGTCTTGTATTCCGTCCAGGTGGTCACGGTGCTCTCATTGAGAACCTCAACGAACTTGAGGCAGATGTTATTTTTGTGAAGAATATCGATAATGTTGTGCCAGATAAGCTCAAGCCTGTGACAGTAAAGTATAAGCAGATTATCGGTGGTGTGTTGGTAAGCCTTCAGCAGAAGATCTTCAGCTATCTGTTGACCCTCGAAAACGGCAAATACACTCACGAGCAGCTTATGGATATGCTTTATTTCCTCCAGAACAAACTCTTCATTAAGAATCCTGAGACAAAGCTTCTCGACGACAGCGAACTGGCCATTTATATCAAGAATAAGCTCAACCGCCCATTGCGTGTCTGTGGTATGGTAAAGAATGTCGGCGAGCCTGGCGGTGGCCCATTCATTGCACAAAACCCTGACAAGACTTTCCAGTGTCAGATTCTCGAAAGCTCTCAGATTGACATGAACAATGAGGAGTCTGTTGCAATGTTCAAGAAGGGAAGTCACTTCAATCCTGTAGATCTCGTTTGTGCTATCCGTGATAAGAATGGCAAACCTTTCAATCTTCTCAATTATGTTGATCCTCAAACAGGCTTCATAAGCTATAAGTCTAAGAATGGAAAGGAATTGAAAGCTCTCGAGTTGCCTGGACTTTGGAATGGTGCAATGTCCGACTGGAACACAGTCTTTGTAGAAGTGCCTATCGAGACTTTCAACCCAGTTAAGACTGTCAACGACCTTCTCCGTCCTCAGCATCAAGCCTAATTAATGCTTTATTAATTAAATATGAATATGAAGCTTCGCCTCATCATCATGAACTTTCTTGAGTTCGCTGTATGGGGCTCATATCTCACTTCAATGGGTGCCTACCTTGCTACTGCAGGGTTAGGCACTGATATTGGAAACTACTATGCACTTCAAGGTGTCGTAAGTCTTTTCATGCCTGCTATCATGGGGATCATTGCCGATCGTTGGGTTCAGGCTCAAAGACTGCTTTCGTTCTGTCATCTCATGGCTGCTGCATTCATGGTTGTGGCTGCATGGATAGGATTGAGTGCGATGAATTCTGGTGAACCAGTCAACGGTATGGCTTTGTTCTGGTCATATAGCGCAAGTATCGCCTTCTATATGCCTACACTTGCCCTTTCCAATTCAGTTGCATATACGGCTTTGGACAAGGCTGGTCTTGATACAATAAAGGCATTCCCGCCAATCCGAGTATTCGGAACAGTAGGTTTCCTTTGTGCCATGTGGCTTGTCGATCTTGCCGGATGGCAGAATACACCTATTCAGTTCATCGAATCAGCAGTGTTTGGTGTCCTCTTGAGCATCTATGCCCTTACCATGCCTTCGTGTCCTGTAGGTATCAAGTCTGGCAAACTTTCTTTTGCTGAGGTTTTTGGTTTGAAAGCTTTCAGACTCTTCAAAGACAAGAAGATGGCATATTTCTTCATCTTCTCGTTCCTTCTTGGTGTGAGTCTGCAGATCACCAACGGCTATGCCAATCCTTATATCCAATCTTTTGGTCAATACGAGGGTTTTGAAAATCTGTTCTTTGTTAAGCACAGTAACCTGCTGGTATCGTTGAGTCAGATAAGTGAGACGCTCTGTATTCTGCTTATTCCATTCTTCCTCCGTCGATATGGCATTAAGATTGTCATGCTTATAGCCATGCTTGCATGGGTTGGTCGATTTGCATTCTTTGCTTGCGGAGATCCAGGTAATGGCGTATGGCTATTTATCTTTTCATGTATAGTCTATGGCGTTGCGTTCGACTTTTTCAATGTTTCTGGCTCTCTATTTGTTGATAGGGAAACCGACTTGTCTATTCGTTCGTCGGCACAAGGTCTGTTTGTCATGATGACCAATGGCTTTGGCGCAACTATTGGCTCATTGTCGGCTAAGGAAATCATCAATCATTATGTATATACCAATCCTGATGTTCCTACTTACATGAGTCTCGATGGATGGCGCACTTCATGGTACATCTTCGCTATTTATGCATTGGTTGTAGCAATAGCCTTTGCCATCTTGTTCAAGTATAAACATGTCAGGGAGGAGAAATAATGATTATTTTCTATTCTCCCGATATTGCATCAAGCCATGAACTTGACGAAGAACAGTCGAGTCATGCAGTCCGTGTTCTCCGACATAAAGATGGCGATCCTCTTGTGATAGTAGATGGTAATGGAAACTTTTTTAATACCCATATCATCAATGCTCATCCAAAACACTGTACTGTTGAAATTGATGATGTAACACAAGAGAACCATTGGCAATATTTCGTTGAACTTGCAGTTGCTCCAACCAAGAATCTCGACCGCATAGAGTGGTTTCTTGAAAAAGCAACAGAGATGGGACTCGACCGTTTTGTACCTTTGAGATGTCGTTATTCTGAACGCAAAGAACTGAAGACTGACCGCATAAAGAAGATTATTGCTTCGGCGATGAAGCAGAGTCTCAAGGCTACTATGCCAAAAGTAGAGGAGATGACTGATATCAAAAACTTTCTGAAAGAAGAATTCGATGGTCAGAAATTTATTGCTCATTGCATCAAGGATGCTCCTCGAAAGTTGCTGAGCAAGGAAATCAAAGCTGGTTCAAAGGTAAGAGTGCTGATTGGGCCAGAGGGTGATTTCTCAGACGAAGAGATCGCTTTGGCTCTTGCTAATGGCTATGTTCCCGTATCTTTGGGCGAACAGCGTCTCAGAACTGAAACGGCAGCATTGGCATCTGTTCATACCATTCATGTTATCAACGAAATATCCAAATGACAATTATGAATATTGATTACTTAAAAACTTCAAAGTCAAACAACTTTTTTCTCCTTGCAGGTCCTTGTGTAATCGAAGGAGAGGCAATGGCGCTCGATATTGCAGAAACATTGGTAAATATCACTGAACGTCTCGACATACCATACGTATTCAAAGGCTCATACCGCAAGGCAAACCGTTCACGTCTTGATTCGTTTATGGGTATAGGTGACGAGAAAGCTCTTAGAATTTTGGCTAAAGTAAGAGAGACTTTTGGTATCCCAGTTGTAACTGACATCCATACAGCCGAAGAAGCTGCGATGGCTGCTGAATATGTAGATATTCTCCAAATCCCTGCATTCCTTTGTCGTCAGACCGACCTTTTGGTGGCAGCTGCTAAAACAGGCAAGGTTGTCAATATTAAAAAAGGTCAGTTTCTTGCGCCTGACGCAATGAAATTTGCCGCTCAGAAGATTGTCGAAAGTGGCAATCACCAGGTGATGCTTACTGATAGAGGAACAACTTTTGGCTATCAGGATCTTATCATTGATTATCGTGGCATACCAAAGATGCAGGAAACGGGATTTCCTGTTATCCTCGATATAACCCATTCGTTGCAACAACCTAATACTACTTCGGGAGTAACAGGAGGACTTCCTCATCTTATCGAAACTGTTGCTAAAGCAGGAGTCGCTGTAGGTGTTGACGGTATTTTTATGGAGACTCACCCTAACCCTTCAATAGCGAAGAGCGATGGTGCTAATATGTTGCCATTGTCTCAGGTTGAGGGTTTGCTTAAAAAACTTGTGAAGATTAGGCAGGCCATTGTTTGATTTATTAGTTCGACTGATTTCTTGCATTGACTTAAGGCAAAACTACAAAATTTTGAAATTTAGTATTTAGTTCTGCTTTTATCCTTATTATTATTTGCATTTCAGTTATAAATCATCAACAATTATTTCTTAGTCATTTTTCTATTTATGAGATATCGGGTAGTGCTAAAGCTAAATAAAAAACAATCAGGTAATATTTTGCCAATTCGTTATCAGTATGACCTTTGTAGGAATATAAATTGGATGTTGAGATCCGACTCTTTCTTATTTAATAATTGGCTTAAAGCAAATCATATCAGCCCAAATGATGCGTCTTCTATGTCATTGTATTGTGTGAGCAATCTATATGTGCCACATTTGTATGTCTTTGACGACCGAATGTCAATTCAGGTGCCAAAAGTTCAGATTTGGATATCGTTCCATCACGAGGAAGATACATCATTTTTTTTGAATCATGCTCTATTGGGCAAATCTTTTGAT
>SAMEA3663243__coassemble_327_pt1 | contig 12715 bp, 13 predicted proteins | sample SAMEA3663243__metabat2_high_PE_019 | metagenome-assembled genome bin SAMEA3663243 (sample SAMEA3663243) | pig gut metagenome | biome: pig gut; feature: pig-associated habitat; material: faeces | place: China | collected 2013
CTATTCTTCAGTTGCACTATATCGTCTCATTGAGGCATTTATTCGATCTATAATCTGTTGCCTTAATGACGGTGGTTCTAACACTTCTACTTTTTCGCCCATTGACAATAATGTAGAAACAAGTTCTGGGGTAATACACAGCCTGTACTGAAAATCTGCGTATTCGCCATACTTGGTTTTTACCTCTTCCTGGCTCTTGTGAAGTGGTAGAGCTCGAAGGTACTCCATCTGAACACCAAATGCTCTAACTTTGACTGTCTCAACATTGAGCTCGTCATTTACAAAGATGCCTATAGTGTTGGCATAATACTTTCGAGCATCAAAGTCTTTTGGACGATCAAAAGATTTATTTGTCTTCTTGAAATCAAGAATTCTATTTAGTGCGATGTTTCGGATAGCATTCTTTTCTTCGATAAACCCAAGCATATACCATTGTCTATTGTAGGCTTTAAGCGCATAAGGTGAGACATGATATATTTCATGCGGTCCTTCATAGCTTTGATAATCAACTATTACTACAACGTTACGTTGTAAAGCATCTAAGATTGAATCAACAAATATATTGCCTCTTGACATCTCTTCCAGAAGGACTCGATCCTGCATTCTATTATACGTTGCGAACCCTTTTGGAACATTATAGGCATTAAGTAGCCATGTTGCCAGTCTTTCTTGACTCAATACCTCTGGATTCTTTACATAGTATCTAAAGCCATCTATCTTATTACACTCAATTTCAACACCAAACATTTCTTTAATTCCCTTACGGTGTTCATGGAATGTTCTGAGCGGTAGTTCTCCATCGCTCAACGGGTCATCCTGCCATAGCAACGCAATCTCTTCAAACGATAATGGGTCACTATCGAGCAAGGTATTGAGAAGCCAGATATATCGATAATAGGTTTTACTGATCATAGTTGTACTATTATGGTGCGGCAAAGATATACACTATTCATCAAAAAGAACGAATAAACGATTAAAATTTCATGAAACTGCCATTATTTTAACTTATATGTGCGGTATTCTTGCATAGTATATGACAAAATAAAGCCTTTTTTTCAAAACCCTTTCGTATTATATAATATAGTGTAACGCAAATTATGAGCAATATGAAAAAGAACAACAAGCAACAGAAAAACGAGGCCAAGCAACAGGCCGCTACCCTCCGCTTCCAGGTAACCTTTAAGTCAAAAACCGCCTACCCAGAGATGTGTGAAGAAGTTCAGTCACGACTCAAACTAGAGCTCGATTGGTTCATCAACAATAATTTTGCTAAAGGTATGATGGACATCAAGACGATTACCGACGCAGCTCGAAGCCAGTTTGAGTGCCGGATTGGCGGCGATCACGGCTTCCTCGGTGGCAGTGCAGTCGGCTACGCTTTGGGATTAGTGGGTCAGGATCCTATCTTAGCTGGCAAAACTGCTCCTGAGTTCTCCGCCGAATCAGCACCTACCTGTCTGAACGTCAGCCTTCATCTTGACCCAGAGAAGCGTAATCAGGTGGTAGAATGGGCTGCCGACCACTTCAAGAGTCCTGCCATGACTCGCATGGGAGTGTTCATCATCAAGCTCGGCAATATCATCGTAGAGTTTCACCGAAATCTAAAAAATGTATGAGTTATCTGAAACATGAAAGCAGGGAATTCGATCTGGACTTATTCCTCGAATTAGGTCCAGTTGAATTCGAGTATTACATGACTGGTATTCGCAGGTCCGGCCCTTACAGAATGGAAGACTACTTCACACCTGCGGCTATTAAGTTGATTAATGAGTGCGAAGAGACTTGGATTCATCATGTCAGTGAAGACACTGTGTATATGATTGACATCGACGATAACATCACAGAATACCCCAACCAAGGTGAATTGATTCGTGCTGAACAGCTTGTTCAGATGGATACGACACCTTTCTTGGAGCCTGAATGTATGCATGTGTTCGAATACTTTGACGAGAACAATATTGACTATGGTTTTGACTTCTGTGTGTGTGGCAAATATCTGGTAATCAAAACACCTATCGATATCAAAGCGTTTATGCTAGAATGCAAGAAGCTTGGTTATCCAGTAAGTGTAAAGCAAGCAGATGGCGCATACATGATAACCGACAAACGTAAGACAAGAAGAAAGGACAGGATATGAGGACAACGCAGAAAACACGATGGACTTTGGTTACTGCACTGGAAGAAATCTGGAAACAGGCAAAAGACAGCAAACTATCAGAGGAATATTTTGCCAAAGTTTCTGAACCCTGTGCTTATGTAAAACGAAAGTTGAATATATCTCCAATTCAAGCCTATGTCATTGCAATACTGATGGATGCCGGAAAGCCTCTCTTCCTGCGTGACATTTCTGGCTATGCAGGTTGCTCAAATATTGTGATGATGAGCTATAAAAAGCAACTGGATGAGCTACATGAGCGTTGGATGATTTCCTGGGTAATGATGACCAACAACGGAAATCTTGAAATGGGATATGGCATTCGACCATTATTAGTTGAAGCCATCCAAGAAAACAAAACCTTTGTAGCAAAGCCTGTTAGCGAATATACTCCTTATGAAGCATTAGAGCAAATCGGCAAGTGGATCGATTTGATTGACCATAACAATTCCTATTACCAAAAGGTTGTCGATGAGATTCATTTGTTCATGAGAAATGCCCAGCATATCTCTTTCATTCGCACTATAATCCAGAACAAGATCCCTAAAGCAGAATCAGTCATTCTGCTGATCGCTATGTATGCCATTGTGTTTAACTATCAGGATATGATTACCCAATCTGATTATCTTGATGTGTTGAAGGGGCATTCTGGGTATCAAATGTTGATCCTTAAATTAAACGAGGAGTCCAACATCCTAAATAAATTAGGCTATGTAGAATGTGATTGCGTTGAAGGACTTTCAGAACCGTATCACTATAGATTGACCAAAAAAGCAAAAGAAGAGTTGCTATCCGAGTTCAGTCTGCTAACTTACAAGAAGCGTACTATATCACTGGCGAAACTGATACAGTATGAAGAGATTGAGCAAAAGAATCTTTTCTACAATGAAACCGAAAAAAGCCATATGGAAAGGCTCGACGATTTATTGAGTCAGGAAAAATATCCAATTGTCAAAGAGCGCATGAAAGAGGCTAACATGCGTTCAGGGTTTGCCTGCCTTTTCTATGGAAGCCCAGGAACAGGAAAGACAGAATCAGTAATGCAACTGGCTCGAAAAACGGGAAGGAATGTCTTTCAAGTAGATATTGCCAGACTTCGATCTAAATGGGTTGGAGACAGCGAGAGGCAGGTTCAATATCTGTTTGAGCAATACGAAGAGCTTGTTATGGAAAGTAAAGTCTGTCCGATTCTTCTGATCAATGAAGCCGATGCAATCATCAGCAAAAGAACTTCTAATGTGTCTAGTTCTGTAGATAAGATGGAAAACACGATCCAAAATATCATCCTTCAGGCAATGGAGCGACTGAATGGAATCATGATAGCGACCACAAACCTCACTGAGAACATGGATCCAGCTTTTAAACGACGTTTTCTTTTCAAGGTAAAGTTTGATAAACCATCTGTCGAAGTCAAAGCCAGAATCTGGCATTCAATGATCCCTTCACTTCCAGACGAAGAAGTCTCTTTGTTGGCAAAGAGCTACAACTTCAGCGGTGGACAGATAGAGAATATCGCCAGAAAGCAGATAGTAGAATATGTGCTGAGTGGAATATCTCCAGACACAAAAGTGATTCAAAAGTTCTGTGATGAAGAGAACATCGCATCAAGAACAAAACCAATAGGCTTCTTCTAATGGGAAATGACCTCTTAGCTTTCAAGTCCAGTAAGTCGGGGTCATTTTTTATGTTACTTCATCTGGCAGATTTTTGATTGGTAAATTTGCAAAAATGACAACTATTTTCGTACTACATGAATCAAAATGAGTTTGACACTTTGACACTTTGACACCTCATTCAACCCATAATAGAGATTAAGTCAAAATCCATTCAACTTTTTTAGGATACTACAAGGTCTCGTATTTGCTTTGAACTGATTCCCTAAATGGTAATATGCCTTTCTTAAAAATACATAATGTGTCAAATATGGGTCAAAATGTCGGTTTCTGGCACTATGAATTGAAAAATCACCATGTTTTTATCAAAATCTATCGTAAAATGAAATTTATTTCAATGATTTTATATTATATTTGCACCATAAAACACAACGAATATGGAAGTAAAGAAGTTTAATCGGTTAAAGGTCGTTATGGCAGAGAAGAATCTGTTAAATATATGGTTGTAGGAAAAGTTAGGAGTCAGTCAGGCTACTGTCTCTAAATGGAAGACGAATTTCTCACAGCCAAATATTGAAACACTAATCAAAATCTCAATTGATGCGTAATTACTCTCAAATCTATAATACTATGGACATTAAACAATATAACGCTCTCTTCTCCTTCATCTGGAATATCGCTAACGAAGTTCTGGCACATGTTTTTGAGAAGGTTGAAATGAGATTATGTATTCTTCAAGCATGACTCAGAATCCTGGCTATTGATAACAAAAAACTACAAATCCTATTACTTGTGCCCTCAAAAGGCATACCCATGTAGGAACTTTGCAGCCGTAAAGTTTAACTTATATGTTGTATGGCACTGAATCAGACAAATAAGCTTGTATGGATTATAGAAACTATCTACAAGGCAGGCAAGATAACATTTGAAGATCTCAACCGCAAATGGATAGACAATGTCGATCTAAGTGGCGGTGAGGAAATGCTGAAGAGGACATTCCACAAATGGAAGTGGAGTATCTTTGATACGTTTGGTCTCGTAATAGAATGCGAGAAGGCTGCACCATATCGTTATTACATTGAGAATGTGGATGACATGAAGAGAGGAAGTATCGAGAACTGGCTTCTCAGTACTTATTCCGTTAGCAATTCGCTTATAGAGAGTAAATCTATAAAAGATAGAATTATTCTTGAAGAGATTCCAAGCGGTCGAGAATATCTTGACCCAATCATTGATGCAATGAAGAAGAACCACTTCATTCACATCACCTACTACAACTATTGGCGCGAAGACAATAGAGAACATTATCTGATGCCTTTGTGCGTTAAGTTATTCCGCCAGCGTTGGTATATGGTTGGTCGAATATGGCCATCTGGGAAAGATATTCTTTTTAGCCTTGACCGAATGCGAGATTTCCGTTTGTCTAGTCATACATTTGAGTATCCAGAAGACTTCTCGCCACAAGAATACTTTGACGGTTGTTTTGGCATCATACCAGACAAAAAATGTAAGGTTGAAGATGTGCTCATAAAGGTTAATGCAGGACAAGCCAACTACATGCGGGATCTGCCCATGATGGATAACCAACAGGAAATTGAGCGCAATGAAGAATATAGCACTTTCAAGATTCACGTTCGTCCAACCTTTGACTTCCAGCAGGAACTACTTTGGAATCGCGAAGAACTTGAAGTACTCGAGCCTTTATGGCTTCGCAAAGAGATAGCAGGAGCTGTTAAAAGAATGTGGAACAAATACAAGGAAGACAAATGAAAGACTTTGCAGCAATAGATTTTGAAACAGCTAACAACGAACGAAGTTCTGTCTGTAGCGTTGGTGTTGTCATATATCGTGACGGCATAAAGGTTGATGAGTTTTATTCTCTCATAAAGCCAGAACCAGAATACTATAACTATTGGTGCAGTCAGGTTCATGGACTTACGGCAGAAGACACAGACAATGCTCCTCTCTTCCCTGAAGTTTGGAAACAGATAGAACCAAAAATCGTAGGACTACCCCTCGTAGCTCACAACAAGGCCTTTGATGAAAGCTGCCTAAAAGCAGTATTTCGAGTATATCAGATGGACTATCCTGATTATGAGTTTCATTGCACTTGCATTGCCTCACGCAAGGTGTGGCCAGAAGGACATCACAATTTGGACATCATAGCTGAGCGTTGCGGTTATAATTTAGAAAATCATCACCATGCATTGGCAGATGCGGAAGCATGTGCTGCTATAGCATTAGAAATTCTATAAAGATGTACAATAAACATTATACTGAAGCATATAAATATACATATTAGAAAATTATGAAAGATAACCCAAAAGTTTTGAACTTCTACCATCTGCTAAAATGCAAGTTCAATATACCAGAGTACCAAAGAGGGTATAGATGGGAAAAGAAACAGGTTATAGATTTATTGAATGATATAAAAGATTTTATCAGACGAAGAGATTCTGGAAAAGTGAATCTCAAAGAGTTCTATTGCCTTCAACCTGTTGTCGTATTTAACACCTCTGAAAACGAGTATGATGTTATTGATGGGCAACAGCGTCTGACCACACTATATCTTATTCTTAAGGCACTGAAAAGTACTATTGAAGACTACTGTAACAGCAGTATTATATACAAGATTGGTTACTCTAAGTTCGCAAGCTTTCCTAATCTTGATTATCTTAACAGTGACGGTTTCCTGAATGATGACAATCGTCAGTATGAGTCTGCGGACAATTTTTTTCTTCGCAAGGCATATAAGGAGATCCAAGATTGGTTTGTCTGCAACAAGAGTCTTAAAGTTTCCTTTGCTCAACTTTTAATGAATGAAGATTGTAGTGCAACGCTTCCTGATGATGACAAAAAGGATATTCGCGTAATTTGGTATGAAACAGTGAATGGAAGCCATACTGAATTAGACTCAATTTGTCTCGAAAAAGAATCAATAGAAATCTTCAACCGTCTTAATTACGGTAAAATTAAGTTGACCGACACAGAACTTATTAAGGCTCTAATCATGCAGAGTGACTGTTATTCTGGAGAAAAACATGCAAGTATGGAACAATGGACGAGCAAAGTTGCTTCAGATTGGGACATGATAGAAAAAAAGCTACACAATCCATTCTTTTGGTCAATGCTTAATGCAGTAGAGGACAAAAACAATCCTTCTCATATCAGATTCATTTTGTCATATGCAGCAAGGGATATTTACAACGAATGCATAAACTGTGGCATCAAATCTGATGGAGAAAATCAGAATTTGATGGATGGAATTAAGAATGATGATCATTTTGATTATATAGTAATAGACAGGTGGCTTTCACAGGAAGGGAAAGAACGAGAGATACTTGTTAAAGAATTTTGGAATAGGGTAATAGACATCTTTTATCTGTTCGAAAGCTGGTATGAAGATCTGGAAACTTATCATCGTATCGGTTTGATCGTTCTGTTTATGGAGAGAAGTAGTAACAGGAATAAGGTGGTCAATAATCTGATAAATGAACTATATGCCAAGAGATCGTTTACCAAGTCAGCGTTCCTTAAAGAACTTGATACAAGGATTAGCAAATTTGTCACAATCACATCCAAAGATAATCACAAGAATCTTAACACGCTGAAAACTATCAACTACCATGACAATTCAGAAGAAATAATCCGTATTCTTGAATTGGTCAACGTGATAGACCATTTGAGAAAGCCTAACGACGATAGTCGTTTTCCTTTCCACCTATTTAAGAAATACAACGTAACAAGCCTTGAGCATATTCACCCACAGCATATTATTGATATGCCATTTAAGGATGCTTGCGACTGGCTTAAGCGGAAGAGATACGAATTGGAGAAACTGGAAGCCATAAAAGATGTTTCCAAGGCCAAAGAAGCGGCTGCTAAACTTGTCTCAAGTCTTGTATATCTGGACGAAAATAGTGAAAATAAGTCTGTTAGAGACGCAAACAAGAAAGCCAATCAAGAGGCAGAAAAGAAATACGAACAATCTCTTGAAGTTAAGGCTCTAATGAAAGAAGTGGATAAAGTGTTTGACGAGTTAGCAGGTATGAAGGACACAGAAATGCATTCAATCAGTAACATGGCTTTAGTTGATCAGCCTACAAATTCTGCTCTTCAGAACTTCTTACTTGATACAAAGCGAAGTATACTTCAGGAAAGAAGCAAGGCATCTGCTGAAAGTGGAAAGCATACATTCGTACCTATATCTACAGAAATGGCATTTAATAAGGTCTTCTCGAAATCAGTTAATGACTTAAAGCTTTGGACATTACCTGATAGAAATGATTATTATGCACATATTGAATCAATCTATAATGAATTCGTAAAGTAATATGAACGAACTACATAATTTTGCAGATATTGTATCTGCCAATAAGATTGTTATTCCTAAGATACAGAGAGACTATGTACAAGGAAGCGATACACAGCAAGAAAAAAGGAATGAGTTTCTGGCTGTGCTATTGGAGCATCTAGCTACAGGCACAGAATATCACCTAGATTTCATTTATGGAACAGGCGGTTCAGATCAAGGAGAGTTTCTTCCTCTTGATGGACAGCAAAGACTTACGACACTATTTCTTGTGTATTGGGTGTTGTCTCAAAGAGCTGGTAAAAGCTATATCGACTCCAAGGATTTCTTTTCATATCAGACAAGAAGAAGTTCTGAACTCTTCTGCCAAAAACTGATTACTGAGCAAATAGATTTAGATTCTCTGAAAGACAATATGTCAATCTCAGGATATATTAAGAAAGAATCGGCTTGGTATCTTAAGCAATGGGAAACAGATCCAACTATACAGGCCATGCTTGATATGATTGATGCTGTTGATACAGCAATCAACGTCCTTGAGTATAATAGTTTATGGGATAGTATGTGCAAAAATACTATCACGCTTCTAAAGTTTGACTGCCTTAACATGAAAGATTACCATTTGTCCGACAGCTTATACGTCAAGATGAATGAAAGAGGCAAACAACTCACTACATTCGAAAATTGGAAAGCACGTTTCATAAAGTTTCTTGCAGACCAGTTTAATGGAGATAAATACCAATATGCAGAAGATGACCGTAAAAATTATTCTGACATAAAAGAATACTTCGTTCAGTCAATAGAACATCAATGGAGCGATATATTTTGGAGTTATGCATTGGACTCCTGGCAAAAGATGGACGAAAAACAAAGGGAAGAGAAACCATATCCTGTTATTGACGAATACTTTGAACGCTATATCGAATATATACATGAACTGCACTTCTATCTAAAGAATCCTAAAATCAATGGGAGTGATGTAAAAACTAGTGACTTTACCAACAAGTTCTCTCAACAGACTGCAACTTACTCCGATATAAGCTATTTGTCTTTGTTGTTTCGTAGCCTAGATGTTTTTGATAACATCAGGAAAGCAAATGGTTCAATTGAATCTTTCTTCAACAACGTATTCTATTATGGTGACACGTATGAGAAGGATAAAGTCAGACTTTTCACTGATAAAGTACCATCTGATCTTTTGGCCTATTGCATTAGCAATAAGAGGGAAGACAGGCTTGTAACCATACAAATACTTCTATATTCTATTATTTTATACTGTCAGGAGAACAACTGTTACGAACCTACTAAAAAACTTATACGATATGTAAGGGTTATCAGAAATCAGATAGATGGTGTACGTCAGTTTTTGACAAAGGATCTTAGTTATAGATCTAACATTCGTCTCAACTCTATATCCGCATATTTGAAGACCATATTACATCTTTGTTCATCAGATGATGTTGATATGCTTTTTGACAACTGTCCTACAGAGATTGGTTCAAAAGAGAGCCTTAAACATGAGGTTTGTAAGAATTTAATGCGAAACAAGTATGGAAAAGAACAAATTGACGAACTTGAAGACAAGGATCTCTTCCACGGCAATTTAAGCGTATTAGATTCAGTATTAAATAGTGCATGTTCTTTTGAAGATACGCTGTCTGCCATCAATGCTTTTGAGAATGCATCAGACATTGACAAAGTGAAGGTTCTTATAGCAGAAGGATTTAATGGTTTGCGTATAGGATGGAGTTCGTATCAGCAAAGGTCATACTTTGGTTGCAAAAAAAATGGCTGGAACCTGCTCTTCATGTACGAATCCGGCAACGCTATATCCGATGCATTCACACGGTATGTAATGGACTATAAAAAATATGGAACGTTCGAAGAAATATACAAAATTCATAAGACGGAATGTAAGCATTCGGCAAACCCCGTCTTGCAAATGTCACGAAGTATTCTCTGAAAACTTTGGAGATTCTCAGAGATACTTGTAGAAGTTTGAAGAAATTGTTGGAGTTTGTCAGAGACGGTTGGAGACGAGTTTAGATCAAGCCTCTTTCCATGAGTGTTGCTGGGAGGAAGTCGTCCAGAGGTTTCGACAGGTCATTGTCATACTCGTGGATGTGTTCCAGGAAATAGTTCGTCCACTTTCGGAAATCTGCACCTGCCTCCTTGCAGCATCCCATCATGGTGTAGATGATGGCTGCGTCCTCGGCTGCATCGTCATTTCCACAGAAGAGATAGTTCTTTCTGCCGATGGCTATCGGACGTACGCTGTTCTCGATGAGATTGTTGTCCGGCAAATAGCGTCCATCCAGATGATAGCGTGTGAGCCTATAAAATATATTATAGGTATAGGCAATGGCTTTCCCGATAGGACTCTTCGGCATTACCTTAGGGGCTTCGTCGATCAGCCACTGCTCGAAGGCTCTCATGATTGGATAGGCCACCCGCTTACGGAGCTCTGCCCTCTCTTCATATGAGAGATTCTGGTCATCGGCCTCCTGCTCGATGGAATAGAACTTGGCAATCTGAGCCATTCCGTATTCCGCACGTTCTTTGTCATTATTGAGAGCCCTTTCAAAATACCTTCGGGCATGCACCCAGCATCCGAGAAGGAGGATGCCAGCCTTATTCTCGAAGGCCTCATACACTCCGTAGCCATCTGTCTGCAAGGCTCCCTTGTATCCATGGAAAAGTGCCAGGGCGACCTTCTGTGCCCGTGAGCCATGGTCATAGTGGAAGAAAAGAAGTTTGAGCATCACCGCCCGTACATCCCACAGATAGCCTTTGACTGCCTTGTGCTTTTCCTCTTTGACTATCGGTATGGTCGTCTCATCGCACTGCACATAATCTGAGGCTAGCACTATTTCTCGGATCCGGTAATAGAGCGGACGCATCAGGTCGGCCACCTCGAAAAACCAGTCATTGACTGTAGCTGCAGGCAAGGTGACACCCATACGCTTAAACATCTCTATCTGGCGGTAGAATGGCAGATGGTCAGCATACTTGCCGATAATAAGCTCTGTCAGCAGCGATGGTGTGGCATAGCTCTTGGCAATAGGATAGAATGGTACGGGAGCTGTCTCGATCTTGCTGTCCGATTTCCGGATTGCGGTATGTCTCCGATGTACTTCTACCAAGAATGAGCCTGGGGTAAAGACCAGATGCTCGGATGTTTCTGGCTCGCCAAGGATGGTCCATTCCTCTTCGTTATAGCCTTCTGGATAGAAGTCAATGTTCTTATGAGGAAGGTCTTCCGGCAAAGGCTTACGTACGGGTTTCTGCTTCTTGACAATCTCAGAGCGACGCTTTTCCTGACGCTGGCGCATCTCTTCGACTTCCTTCTCGGCTGACTTGACGGCTTCCTGCTCTCCTGGCAGCAGTTCCAGGCCCTCCCATTCGATGAGACGCTGGTTCGGATCTTCGGGGATGTGCTTCTCGCTCATCTTACCCCACATCTTGCGCTTGAGCCAGGCAATACTGCTTTCCAGCTTGAGAATTTTGTCCTCCTGCTCCCGGATGGTCTTGTCTTTTCTGGCGAGATCCTTATCTTTTCTGGCAAGATCCTTGTCCTTTGCAGCAAGTTCTGCATCCTTCTGGCTTAGAAGTCCCTTGTCTGCCTGAGACTCAAGCTCGGAAATACGCTCTTCCCTCAGACGTATCTCGCGGTACATCTGATCTCGCTGTTCAAGCAGCTGGCGGATAAGTTCATCCTTCTCTGAGTCCTGCATAGGTCAAGTATTTTACGAATATTGTGGCGCAAAGATACGACAAAATCCTGACCTGTGCAAATCTCTTAATTTAAATTAGGAAAGGTTATGACTTATAAAGATTTCGGCGGTGGCGCCCAGCGTTTCTGTTGCTTGTAATCCGAGGCTCTGAGGCCTCCGACCATCATCACCAGCTGATTCCACCGGGTCTCAATGGCCGTGCGTTTATCCTCCTCCGCAATCTCTGGAAGTTCGATATTGCCTTTCTCCAGTCGGAGATTATAGATCACCAGTCCACCGCATTCCACATGCAGCACTTTCATGCTCGTGCAGAAACGGTTGACAAAGATGAAGGCGTCACCCTCCATCACATTCATCCCCATCTGGTTCTTCACGATGCCGCTCAGGGAGTCGAAACTCTTGCGCATGTCGGTCGGAAACGGATAGAGGAAGAAGCGGTTGGCATCACTGAGCGAAAACATAAGCCTGATTCAGTTCAGGAGCACAAGTGCCCGATAGACTTCAAGCGGCATGTCTCCACTCATGTGTACCACTACACCATTCGGATAGCAGATCTCACACAGGCAGCCTGACGGTGGCTGTGTATGATTGGGATTTGTCCTGTTCCGCATAGTGATCTTGCCGTCCTTCTGGGTGACATTCACAGGCAAGAAACTACCGTCAGCCTTCTGTAGCTCATACTTCGGCTCTTGGATGACACGCTTCTTCCAGTAGTAGAAACGGCTCTCTGGGATTCCTTCATTGAAGCAGAAGTCCCGAATACTCAGTCCGCTTTCCGTGAAGCGGACATACAGTTTTTCAAATTCGTCTTTTGTCCACGTCATAATATTATTGTTTTTTGGCGCGGCAAAAGTACAGTAAAAAATCTAGCTGGACAACACGGGGTTCAGCGAATGCTTAC